>ERZ777011.24-NODE-24-length-246644-cov-11.173337_pt1 | contig 246644 bp, 238 predicted proteins | sample MGYA00374964_ERZ777011 | MGnify/ENA primary metagenome ERZ777011 (study PRJEB29310, sample SAMD00008975) | mouse gut metagenome | study: EMG produced TPA metagenomics assembly of the Metagenome analysis of fecal microbiota from mouse which was promoted... | reverse complement strand
AGAATCAGAATCCATCAGGTCAGCAGCAGAATCAGAATCCATCAGGTCAGCAGCAGAATCAGAATCCATCAGGTCAGCAGCATCCGTAAATCAATCCATTACAAAGAAAGAAAGAAAGGAGGTGAAAAGAGATGTGGTGGATTGATGACGTGATCCTAACCACTATATCACAAGGAGGGAATCAAATATTTAATCTTATTAAATATTTGATTCTTCTTCTCGTGAGAGGGATCAGTGTTGTAATAGAGATAGGTTGAATGACCTATCTTTTTTCTTAGATTTTTTTTCTTTCTATAAAAATTTTATCTTTGATAATCCCGAAATCTTTTGATCCAAGATTATAATTTAAATAAATTCCAGAAAATAAGGGACGGTATTTCTTTAAATACTTTCTATGCGTCTGCTCTGTCGGACCATCATTTTGAGATTTATGATTATAAATAAAATCATTATCTGCATAAATGTTCAACTCCACGTTACCACCAAATATCCCGATGTCGATTAAATGACGGATCATTCGATCAAAGTGTTTTCCACATATTGCAAGGTTCATTTCATTCATATGAATATGATCGAAATGAAATCCAATACCAAGTGCATCCATAACTCCTTCAGATAAATTTACTATAATTCGTTGATCATCATATATATTGACTTCTGAGTCTAGTCCGTAATAAACGCGATATTTCCTACATTTTTTTTCGATAGGATATTTTATCCAAGGAAATTTGTTTTTGTTGGTAATGTCACGAAATAAAATGTGTGTATTGCCACCACTTAAAAAACCTATATAATCTCGTTCTAATAACATCCGAATATTCTTATGAAAAACAGATTCTCTAACATCGTTTGCAATCAAGAAATCGTATAAAGAAGTGATGATTTTCATTTTTCGCAATTGAATCTCATCAAACTCACACCCCAATCGATTTTCAATATATTTTATCTTATTTGGATATCTTTGTTTCTCTGGCATGTTACGCTCAATATAAACATAACCACTATATTCTGTTTCCCCTTTATAACTTTCCCCTCTCCGGTTGAGTATCCGGATTTCATCTTTTAGTTGATCATCGGTGCAACCCATCAGTTCTAGTGTTTCATCTGTAAGTGTTCGATCTCCACCACACTCACATTTAAAGCAAGTCATCGGTATTTTGTAATCATCATAAATGTCAATGCGTAAATATAGATGACCGGTTCGAAAATCTTTTTGGCTATCTCCGCAATACGGACAACGTGTTTGATATTCTACATTATCTACTGCCCGTATATATTCTTTCCTGCTATATAAAAAATCAATTAACTTTTGTTTGGTATCTTGGAAACGTCCCATGTTTTCACCACCTTTTGGGTAAATCGAGAGGACCATTGGTCCTCTCATGCATCACAGAATAGAATGTTGCACACAGTTGATTTTGCTTACATCCCTTACCATTATTGTTGCATTTTAATTAATTTTCAATATAGTCTATAATCTTTTCTCTAAATGATAAAAAGGAACTTTCATCTCCTTGTACTTTAATTGTAAACTGTCTTCGAGAAAGCCCCAATACCCCAAGCAAAGATTTCCCATCAACAGATATTGAACCAGCTACAACATCAAAATTGCAATCAGTTTCATCTTCCATGATTCTATGCAATTTTATTAAATCTTTAACATCTGTGACCACAACTTTAACATCAAACATTTTACACCTACCTTCTTTATTGGTTTATTGTAGTGTCTTCTAAAATTTCATCATCATCTGTTAATTCTTCATTTGTTCCGAAGATATTCTTTCCATTAAATGGACCACTGATTACATGTGCTTTCTCAAACTCCTCTTCTACCAAGCGATCTAATTCGTCCTTTTGCATGATTCCGCGTTTTTGTAAAATAGCATCACGTAATCGTTGTTTTGTTTCTATGATATTGAAATCGTGTTCTGTACAGATATATGCTTTATTCTTTAAGGTAAAGAAACCAAACTTAGAATTATCGATCTTACGTATTTTATTGTCTTTGTCCGTAAATCGCATTTTTAAACCGAGATGTTTATAGAAGACATGAAACATCTCCGCAGCTTTAGACTTATAAAATTTCTTAAATTGCCCATATCCTTTTTCAACAAATTGTGCTCTGGTCATATCACTTGTGGCTTCTGGAGAAGTCCGATAGCAAGCTTCCATGCAAGCATATTCTTCTGGATCTTGTCCTATAAGGAAATTAAGAGCCTCATAATCTCCAAATCGTACTGCCGTATCTGAGAACGGATCTTCGTTTCGTTTATTTTTATAAGAACGCTCCGGTAGTCCTTTTATATTAATTGCACCTGTAGATCTTGCGGAAAACCCACGCTCATCTGTTTGTTTTAATGGGAAGAAGTACATTTTCCCCATACAAAACGTCGAATTTAACCGATATATTCTACCCCACCGATAAATAAACATTGTATCGGGTTTCAAGAAATCGTATTTCGCATAGGCAGTTACAATTTTATAGAATAATTCACCATTATCTTCGATCATATCCAAATGACAATGAATGCCGTGCTTAAAGGTATCTTCTATGAATTGATCTTTGCCTTCTTGGGTATCTTTTTGGTACTTGCTCCATATATAAGCGTAAAATTTTTCGTTGAAATGTCGAATGAAACCAAAGATATAATCTTCTTGAACAGCACGACTTTCATTTTTTACATGTCTTAATACCCCATCCCCCATCCAATTAATGAATGGCTCGTGAATAACAAAGGCTGTAGTACGATTGATCGGTGCTGGTAAATGTAATACTACATCTGCTCGTCTACCATCTTTTGTAAATGGCATTAAATAATTCGGCCGCACCCTAGCTGTGACGGATTTATTACCATATCTTGCAGTAAATTTCCCACCAGCGGATAAACTCTTATATGCAATTACATGTACTCTGATTTCTAAGATGTTACCATCATGCCACTTCTCGTTTGTTTTTAGATTTAGCATCTCTTTACTTCGTTTATATAATGAGTCTACTTTTCTGGTGTATTTCTTCCCACTCTTTCGTATAACATTGCACATCTCATAGATCTGCTCCCAGTATTTTGTTTGTGCTTCTAGATAAATATTTATCTGATGATAAAACGAATTCTCCGGTATTTCATCTGCATTGCAAAAGATATCCAAATCAATGAGGGTAGCTTTTCCATTGTAGAATTTGGTATGATCAGAATCACGGATCTTTCGAAGATTTACAGACGTCATATCATTTAAAACTTGCTCATTGATCTGTGGTCTTGCTGATGCAACGTAGCCATCAATTAATCCACCTAGCCAAGGTAATGGGAGATATTCCTTTTCATCTCCATAGATATTTAGGGGGATGTCATTCCAGTTCCAACCAAATCGAATTTTCTTAGAACCACAGGTTGTCATTCCTTCGGATGCGTCTTCAGAGATATCCGCAGCATCTTCAGAGGTGAAGGGTTCAAAGGAGAGAATAGTATTTAAATTCTTTCCAAACCGATAATTCATATATTTATCATATGATGTAGATTGATAAATTACATCCCCCTTTCGGATCTTATCCCCTTCCTTCAAGGCATCAATATAAGCGTTATTATATTTATAACCATAATTTTCTGGAAGATCTTTTACCTCATTACGTTCTATGATGTCATAAGCACCTTTTTTATAATCCCAGACAAATAAAGTATATACATATGGTTCATCTACCAGATCCTCAAATTTTACAATTTTCTTAATAACGTCTATATCATCTTTTGCTTTCAGATAACCGGATGAATTCCTTCCTGCAGTATTTTCCATCCCTGTAAATAAGAGAGGGTAATCAGGATTTATAATATTCAAAATTTGGTTTAAGTGAGATGTTAACATTTGGGTTCTGGTTGAGTTCGTGTAAGGATAAAATGTCATCGCAGACATACCAGCAATATCAGGTGTATTTTTAAACTTCTTATCAGCTTCAATTAATTTTTGCTTTAAATTGTATTTTTGTACCTCAGGCATTTCAATTCTCCTTTCTTATTACCTCTAGTCCAAAATCATAATATATATTTCATTTATTTTCTTAGAGATATTAAACTTCTGTAGCGCTGAAAATTGCTTTTAAAGATATAATATTTTTATGAAGAAAAGGAAAACTAAGGAGGGAAAAGTTTTATGAATGAGTTATATAAGGCCTATCTCAATTACATTACCAAAAAGGCAGATGAAGTTTGGAATGATTTTAACAATGAAATTGAGCAGATTAAAAATCTAAGTTTACAAAAAGGATCGATTCTTTTAAAGGTAGAGGAATTACAAGTAAATGCCTGGAGTTATGCTCTTCCAAAATTACAAAGACTTGCTATGGAAGCAGATAAGAGAGGTTGTGCCAGTGACGATATTCAACGTGCAATATGGATTATTCGTTAGCGGTAATAATAAAGAGATAGGTGTCTAAAGGCACCTTCTTTTTTCTTATCTTTTTCTTCTAACCCCGATTTAGTTAAGCAGTGATAATTTATCGTGTCTCCGGGAACCCAGTAAAATCAAGGGTTTCCGGACTTTTTCCCAAAAAGTGTCCGATACATAATAGCGCATCGAGAGTTGAAACATCTACCGACATAAATCCATCATTTATAACCCCTTCCAATGGAGTGAGTGAAGTTTGTAAAGTTAGTGTTATATCGTTTGGTAATGAGTGGGGTTTATTTCAAGTCCAAGCTATTATCAGAGGAAGTTATAGTTCAAATACCAGACACCATTTAATGGTTTTAAAGGATTATATCCCTACACGTATGACTTCAGTTGATGTTCGCTCTAATTACGTAGATGGTGAATATAATTTATTCATGAGTGGGTATATAGACGCAAGTGGAAATCTCTATTGTTATACGAGTAAAACAGTCACGTTTACGTATATAATGGCTTGGTGGATGTGCCCTTATCGGAGAGCATAAAGAATATACTATAAAGATTAAAAATACCATTTTATTCTCTAACCCCGATTTAGTTAAGCAGTGATAATTTATCGTGTCTCCGGGAACCCAGTAAAATCAAGGGTTTCCGGACTTTTTCCCAAAAAGTGTCCGATACATAATAGCGCTATGGAAATAATTAAGGGGGCATATGGTGTGTTAATGTATAAGGTAAAATTTGAATTAGCCACAGGCTATCAGTGGCGTCGAGGGGTTATTACTCCTATTAATGGTTCTATGAAAGATGGTGTTACTTACACAGCTTTTTATTTTCCTAGATTAAATAAGAGGACAGCTGGAGCTGGTAACGAAGAGCATCTAAACGCTATCCATTATTGGTATATTACGGCTTATAGTGACCAGGTTCAACCCATTATAACTGATGGAAAGGGATCTCATATTGTTATGAATAAGGATATGGAAGAGGATATATTGCCACTGGCGACCGGAATTATAAGATCTAACTGTAGCTTAAAGTTTGGTGTTGTTATGACTATGGGAAAAGAATATGACGACACTGCAGTTGAATTAACTGGATTTTTGGTACCACAGCCAATTTCTTGATATTGGATTTATCCTACATCTCCTTTATATCTGAAAGCTGCAACACTTTTATCACATTACTATAAAAAGAGAAAGGAGATTATTATATGAAGAAAATTCTAATGATCTTAAGAAATATCAACTGGGATGAGGTAAATCCTGCTACATATGCGAGATATATCTTGATGATTGTCTCACTGATTAATATGATTCTGACGAGAACCGGCAAAAACCCAATCCCAGTAAGCGAAAGCCAGGTATATCAGTTTTGTACGGATGCGCTGACAACGATCGTCTTTATCGTTAACACATGGATGAATAATTCCTTGACGAAACAGGCGGTGGAGGCGGATAATTATTTGGAGGAATTGAAGCTGGACCGTAAAGAAGAAGGTTAAGGTTGAAATAAATAATGGGTGTACATTCCGTACACCCATTATCCATTATTTCCAGATTTTCTTTAGTATAGCGATCGCAGAATCGTATAAACCGAATATTTGTTGAGAGGTATTTGGAGAAACATTGAGTAGACCAGGAACCGGTTTTTTTGCCCTATCCATCAAAGGTTGGAATAACACCGTCGACGGATTTTTGTCTTTTATCCGAATCATAATTGAATATCTGATAGAGGTGTTTCCAGGAAGCAGCATATGTTTCATGAAGAGCCATTCCATGGTTTGCTCTTCTTCTGGAGTTTTATTTACCGCTTTGTTATACCACCCTCGCATCTGAAGGCTAAGATCTTCATATTTTTCTTCCAAATCTGTGTCATTTAATTGCCCTTTAAATGGAAGTTCGGAAATCCAGCTCGAATCTATCCCTTCATTTTCTAATAATTCGACGAACTGCTCAAATGACATGTTTCCTTTGATAAGACCTGTTTCTTTTTTAATCTTAAACTGCTCCTGTAGGAACTGCTCAAATGACATGTTTCCTTTGATAAGACCTGTTTCTTTTTTAATCTTAAACTGCTTTTCTAATTCGTCCTTTTCCAGTGCAGGTGCTGTCATTTCTAAGTAATCCATATGGTCGGTGACTTTGAACATATCGCCGTCCTGATAAAGCATGAAAGTGAGGAAGGTATTCAAGTCTGTATTACAACTGAACTCAATGTAAATATTATTCAGGTCTCCTTTATCTTCTTGCGCCATTGCAGCTGTTAGTCGTTGTTCATCTGTAAAATCAAGACACCATCCACTTGTGTTAAAGATGCGGGCCATAGAAAATTCTTGTTTTGTCTTTGGCATGTCTGCATATACCTGGGATGTTAGATAGGAGTTGGTGATCATATCCTTTTTGCTTAAGGTTTCAGAAAATCCGTCACCGATCATTTGATGAATTCCGATGGCTAAATTTCGTTCGATAGCTGCAGTTATTGAACTATCAGTAGGCCGTGTTTCAAAAAACCGATCAAAATTATATCCATAAATAGATAAAATTTGTGGTCCTTTGAAAGTTGCATGAACGGATATATTTCTCGCACACACCGGTGTTAAAAGCAACATCCGTCTATAATATCCTCTTAACCAATCCGGCTTTTCGATACAATCTGCCCATTCCAAACAGTTCTTCAAAAGAAAAATATTTTCTGTATTATTGGTTGGATTAAAGCCTGTATTGCGGATCGACTTTCTAACATATTCCGAGGTTGTTTCAACCTCTGATATATCACAATATGTTGCCTTTCTTCTTACTTCCAACGCCTCCCAAGGACCAATTTCTAAAATATCCATTGTAAATGTCACTCGCTCTAAGATAGATGATAACGAGGATGGTAGGGTAGAAGTTTTTTGGGTTTTTAGAGTTTCTGATAATTCTTGGAGCAAATGTAAATTTGTCGCTCCCATATTGATAATTCTCATATTAATCACACTCCTTTGATTTATTCTTCAGAGATACTGCATTACCCATGAACTCTGTAAAACTATTTGAGTTGTAATCACAGTAGAATGCACCGTAATCGTCTGCTTGGAAGTGGCTACATCCTCTGATACATTCATCTGTTCCGAACGAATCTAAAACCTCTTGTACTGTTCGTTCGGGGTGTTTTTCACACATTATTCGTCCCATTTATTTTATCTCCTTTTTTGTTTTAAAGATGAGTTGTATTGTATTTTAAAATTAACTTAGATAATATCTATATGAAGAAAAGTAAAAGAAAGGAGAAAAATTATGTTAATTTATGAATTAAGTCCGGAGGTGGTCTCTGGTACCAGCAGAAAGGATTACAAGGTAAAACTACTCGGATATGATATGGGAAAATTTGATCAGGGTGAGGGAAAAACAAACTTAGTTTTACTTACTTATTTTTGTGCAAATAAAGTAAAAGGTAAAATGTGTTATAAGGATTTTACAGTCGGAACCCTTCACATTTCAACAACACTCGACAATGCTGAAAAATTCATACAAGATACTTTTTTGAGAAAGGTGCCAAATTTAATCTCAGTTTTATTATTGTCGCATGGTCTTGAAACTGATGCTGTTTTCGTACTTCCGACAAAGGTTTATCTTGATTGCACAATTCCATGGGAGGTGTGGATGCTGCTTTACTTGTCGAATATTAAACTTAGAGATCAGCTATTATTAGAAGGGGGACAATGATATGGAATATTTTTCTTCGTTATATGAACTCAGAAATAAAAACATTGATGCAAAGACCTTTTTCCAACAAGTAGAAGAAAATATGAAAAAACATTCAAAATCTATATCGCTTAACGGTCGTAAAATTAAAGACGTCAAGGTTGAAATAGGAAATAACGAACCAGGATCTAATGTTGTTAAAGCGGAGCTTGCTGTTGAATTGGAGAAAGGAGAAATTCCTTTCCAAAAGCAGCAAAACTGTAAAGAAATGATTTATGCCTACCTGACTGAGGTCAATTCGTTCATAGATGTAACACCAGATCTTAACAGATTTATTCACAGAGAATACTATGAACAAAAAGGAACAACTTGTGGTATGGCTCGTACCAATATATCTTTCTATAGCAAACCTGCAGAATTTTTGGATAACGAACCATTTACGAATTTAGAAATTCTTACGGACTATTGCAAAGGTTTACTAGATGAAAAACATAAGTATTTCCAATTCAATAAACCACAGAGAGACCCAAAATTCGTTCTTTGTATCGAAAGGTATAATTTGAAAGATGATACCTTTCTTTCTAGATACTTTAATAGAATAGAAAATAGATCACCTTGGTGTATCTCTTATCCATCAGTACGATATATTTATCTTATTCCAGGAATTGTATTTATTGACTGTGCACTGCCTGGAATCGTTTGGTTATTTTATTACTTTAGCACTAGAATTCGTGATCAGCTGTTTCTTCCAACTTTGAGAGAATCGGAGTTTTGGTTTTATAGGGATTCACTTATTGGCAGAAAAAAACTCATAATGCAGAAATTTAAATCTGGTCTAGGCCGACTTCGGAAAGAATTTATTCACGATAAATTAATTATCAGTGATACGAAAAAGAATTATTTAACACCGATTAAAATAAAAGAAGGTGGAAAGTTGCTAACAGGATTTAGTGAGTCAGGAACTGTGATTAATGCAAAGATAATGAAATCTAGAGTATCGAAAAATGATAGGAGATATAGCGATGTTCTTTTCATTTTCGACAAGTTAGCTGATAAAATAGTTACTACAGTGGATATGGCCTATAATCAATTGAGGTGTACAAAGTCAGTACGCCCATCCTCAGAATTAGTAAAATCTCAGGATCGGCTATATAGCTTCATACCATTTGATATTCCTTCCCATTGGTACATTCTCTCCACAAATCCAGAACGAAAAGATGGAAGTTATATAATGTTTGTAAATAAATTTACCAGAATACTTGAGAAATTCATGGACATTTATTCGGCGTCCAAAGAAGTAAAAGTTGCAGTTATTATAAATAAAGACTATGAATATGTCTTTAAAGATAAGGCAACGATTACAAAACCAGAATTTCCGTTTGCAACGGGGATGTCTATTAATTTTGCAACAGCAGTTCTTCATGAGAAAATCTGTAATCAGGAAATTAGAGTTACATTATACGATGGTATTACTGTTTCATCTGGAGTCATTATTCTGTACTGATCGGCATTCGTAAAGATCATAAAAGGAAAAAGGTGCTGTATAGCACCTTTTTTTCTATTTATAACTTGAATAACTCTTCCAGTGGACTTTCGGCTTCTTCTTTTCCATCTCGGGCTCTATTTAAGCTCATAGTAACTGAAGAGTCGAAATCTTCAAATGTGACGCCTGTGAAAGTAGACGTCAATTGACAAATACGTCGAATAGAAGCCATCTCGTATTCAAATTGATCCAAATTCGGATCTTTTCCATAAACTTCTGCAAATTTCTTGGTAGGGTCTTTCTTATATCGATAGGAACAAGAAAGAACAACTTCCTGGATAACTAATGGTACGCCGAAATTTACGTTAGATAATATTGCATTCTGGCACCATAATTCCAAACTCTTTTTATATGGAATGACTGGCGGTATCTTACCATAAGTCACCATACCAAGCATTGCAGTTGCGTTATCTTGATCTTTTAATACATCAATCGGACAGAATCTATGGCCTTTGATGTAATGTAAGATTCTACAATTTGTCATACCTAGACCTGGTAAATCGACTTTTTCAACCTCATTATCATAAACGAAATATTTGTGTTTTGTCGGAATATTCATACAGTCATATCTCGTTATAGTGGAGCCGGAAGTATAAACACCAACAGGTACAATTCCAAATATCTCTATCATATTACCAAGGTCAGTTGCAAATCCTTTATCAAAGTAATCCATTGGAATCATGATATCAAACTTGGTATTTACAACAACATCATTACCACTTTCGGAGAAAATATTTCCGCCTTTTACATTCACAAGCATGTTATTAACATCCAGGTGGAAGAAACGTAAAGTACTATCATGGAATTTCTTCATACCCGCATTAACCAGTGTAGTACCAAGTTTGTTTGTGTCAAGACCGATCGCTTTAGATTCCTGTTTTCCTGCGCATTTTTCACAGATAAAACCTTTCTTCGTGCGTTTACAACACATTGGAGAATAAAGTTTAATAGTCTTTCCTTCGTACTTATCGATGTTTTTACTGTTCAATAGAACAGGTTTATCATTCACCTTAATATATCTTTGAGAAATTACCTCCTTGATCTCTGGTGTCACGAAGATATCCAATGTTGTCTCCGTACCACAATCTGAACCATCCTCGTCTATGATCTCTGTTTGTGTCCCAGACAGTAACTGCTTTGCAGAATATCCGGAATCACGAGTTGCTACAGATTTACTATAAGCACCCTGGACGACAGAATTGAATGCGGCTGTAAAGTCCTCTTTTAGTAATCCATCGTTGAACGACGTCTTCATGATTTCAAATTTTCCAGTATTTGGATTTAACACACCACCACGCATCAAGAAAATATTTTTCAAATGATTATTGATATCTCCACGTGCACCGGAAGCATATAGATCAAAACCTGGATCATCTTTAATTGCTTCCACTGTGGCATCAATGAGTGCTTTCTCAACTTTGTTTGCTGTAACGGTATCACCTGCAGCTAATTCTTTTTCGTATTTCTTAAATAATTCATCTTTTAATTTTTTTACACTTTCTGGCGTCTTTACAGTAGCTGGTGTAAATGATGTCGTGACGATCCCGTTTAATATCAAACCAAACCAGTCTCTATGGTCGATATAATTTCTAAACTGATCGGTCGTAATTGCATCTTCCCGAAGCAGTAATGTCAATGCTGCTTCATATCCAACATAAGTCTTTTTCGTCATGGTTTTATTGAAGTATCTGAAGAATTTCCAGAAATCCAATCTATCCACCATAACTTTATTCCAAATAATTCGTCCGACAGTTGTCTCTATCTTTTCGGAATTATGGTATTCTCCAACATTTAGAACCACGATATCATTTACGTTAAACCGTGATTTTACACGTTTTCCATTCTTCATCTTATCTGCGATTAAGGACGTAATATATGTGAATGTATAGTCATATGCCGGATGCTCCAATAATTCTTTCTTATCTGAATCAGAGATTCGAATACTATTCTTATCTGGATCTTTAGTAATATCATACATTGTCTGCAGACATTCAAATTTGATCGGTCTTGCATTCGATCCATCTGGTTGTACAAATGAAGTCTTATCATTCATTGCACGTTCACAATCTTCATTGGCTTCCATTGTCCATGGAATCTTGATTGTTATTTGGTCACCATCATAATCACCACCCATACCAGCAAGATAGGAATTCGAAAATTGTACGGAGTCAATAAACCGAATTGGTATTACAGACCGTTTTATTCCCATATCTACCTTTGGGTAATTTCGATATATTACTCCATTAATATTGACGACTTCTGTCTGTGATGTTGAAATAACGTCAATATATCCGAAGAATGAGTTATAAGCACTATCCATTGGATAACGGGTGACCATAGCGTGTCTTCCTTTAGTTACATCTACAGCAGCTACATAGAGTAAATCTGTAACTGTCATTGGACGATCTGCAATGGTAGATAACTCATGAGTTCCAGAAGGATCTAAATGTTTTCCAGTGAAATTCACATTCATGAATTTATCTTTTCCGATTGGTACCTGTATTGGCATAAAACGAGATTCTGGATCATGAATGAATCGATCCAGCATCGTTTTTATGTATTTATCCGTAAAGTATAATTCTGGTTTATAAAGCTTAACAAAATTCTGTTCTCCATCTACGACTGTTGTCATAATCTCTTGCTTTTGGATAAATTCTCGTTCGAAGAAGTTTTTTAACCAATATTGCATGAATGGTGAACAAAGAGAACATATCTGAGAAATCGGTACTCCAACATGCCCAAAACGTGCAGGTGTATCTTCTGGTCTATCAGAATGGTAAATAGGACAACTAATTACAGAACGTGCACAGTTATCTGGTGATTTTCCCATTAAAAACTTTCGAATTAAACCATTCTTTTTCTCCAGTTTCTTTTTAAAAGTATCATAAATTTCTACCATTAAGTTCTGAATACTCCATATGGTAGAATGCATCGTGAAGTCAAACATATCACGATCTTTTAACAAAGATACCAAACGAATTTGTTTTGAATAAAAATTATTGAGTGGATCTGTTTCCCCACCCCCACCGTCTTTTAACATGACATCTCGATAAAAAACGGGAACGACAATCTGATAGCTTGTGAAAATTACATTTTTCTTTGATTTCGTGAGAAGATTAACTCTTTCTTTTCGCATTGGAGAATCTTCTAAGGATAACTCCCATTTGATTTTTTCCCAATTTTTATAAATCCACTCTAATCCAGTTTCTCCGTTTTCTGGATCTTCATAAAGCTTTCCTTTATCATCTATGCTGAAGTATTTACTTCCGTTTACGATATATTCGATATTACGAAAAAATCGTTTAAAGGCTTTATATACGTGCGGGTTAAAAAATGGGATTGATAAATCTATATAGGAGAACTGATTCTTCCTAGATTTTACGGATACTCCAAATATTCTTGTAGAGAGAAGTCCATTTGGGTCAGGTACATTCCCACGTTGAAAAATGATGGGAGATGTTACCGGCTCTAGTTCGTTGATATCAACGAACTGCTTCGTATCAAATATCTCTATCTTCACTACGAATTTCCCTCCTTTCTTAAACTTATTGTGCTTTTATGGCGTTGTGAGTGAATTCATAAGATGATGAGTCTTATCTTTTTCTTCTAACCCCGATTTAGTTAAGCAGTGATAATTTATCGTGTCTCCGGGAACCCAGTAAAATCAAGGGTTTCCGGACTTTTTCCCAAAAAGTGTCCGATACATAATAGCGCTATAGCAGGAGTGTCTGGAAGTGTACGGATTGATGAAGCTTTCGGAAACCATGTGGCACTACAAAATGGTTGTAGTGAGATGTCAAAAGCAAATGCAATTTTATTTAATAATTTTTGGGGGATTTTTCAGTTACAGATCAAACTTCCGCAAAGAGTGGTTGGAAAAACCATTTCTCTACATGCAGCAACCTTGACCGGTTACGTACCGTACCATCAAACATTGCTTAACGTGCATAACGCCCATATAAGCGCTTGGCATGAATGTGTGTTTAATGGATGGATAACTGGAAGTGGGCAAATTTATATTGTGTGTGCAACTGGTGATGTTAATGGTGGTCATATAGGAATACAAGGAATATGGCCATATCGTTGATCTATTAATCATTAAAGAAGGTACTTTGGTACCTTCTTTTTATCTTTATAAATCTTTAATCTTGTTACCATAAACGATGCTATTATTTTTATAGCGATATAAAACTTATGAGTAAGAATTCCAGGGAACTACATTTATATTAAGAAAAAGAATAAATATTTTTCTCTAGTATAGAAAGGAGAGTTACATATGGCGAGAATTATCAAAACAGAAACAAAGACCAATATCGGTCTGAAGATCGTCAATGAATATGTGAATGGGACTTCGTCATCTGTCGATTTTTTCAAGGATGACCTTGTCGAGGACTTGGATTACGTAAAAGACAGTGCGGTTGTATCTGCGACCGGTCGTTTGGAATCTATTGGTGCTGAAATCATTCCAAACCAGAAAAAGAAATATGACAGACTGACTGATCCGATTGCTGATCGGCTGAAATTGAATACCGTAAAGCTGGATATGTCAACTTCAATGTATGCAAACCAGGTTGAGATCCCAACGCAGGAGATCCTGGAATATAAGGCAGTGATAGAGACAAAACGCGTAAAGATCATGCCGATTATGGAGGTGGATATCAAAGTCACACTCTCTGATGGTACGGTCACTGCTACTACACTGCGTGAAGGTGCTGAATACAATGATGTCAAGCTGCTTGGACCAGACGGCGATAACAAGATGGACTTTATTATCGGTGCTTTTGTATATTCGATCGATCCTGAAACTCTGGATGTAAATGTGATCGGATTACAGACATCTGGTATGAGTTCTACCATTATCGAATTGATGGCTATTAAGCATTGTGGGGAAGGTACCGAAGTTGATGATACTTCTGGGGATGATGAACCTGGCTGCACTTGCACATGCCCAGGATGCACCAATAAGCCAACAGATCCTGAGAATCCTGATCCTGACAAAGATCCGGATTCTGGGAAGGAGGATCCCCAACCTCCAGTAGATGGCTGCACTTGCACATGCCCAGGATGCACCAATAAGCCAACAGATCCTGAGAATCCTGATCCTGACAAAGATCCGGATTCTGGAGAAGAGCCAGATGACAAAGATCCAAAACCTCAACCTCCGGTGGAACCAGAAAAGGCATATCCTGTGACACTTTCTACAGTGACAGGAGGTACCGTGATTTCAAACGTACAGGAAGCAAAGGCTGGTGAAGAGGTTACTTTAACCCTGACTTCAAATCCTGGATATCGTTTAAATGTAAATAATATTGTGAAAGATGCAGCAGGAACGGCTGTAACGACAACAGCTACAGATGGGCTGGATACCTTTAAGTTTACAATGCCAAAAGACGGCGTGACCGTAACACCAGTATTCGAGAAGATTTTCGTTGTGGACAGTGCGCCGGTTCCGGTAGCAAAATTTACTGGAGCTGCAAAGAGGTTCTCTGATACATTTTACAACCAGTTAACTGAAAATATGAACTTCGATTCTGATACCAATCAGTTGGTATCGGCTACCACGGGTGCTCCAGTTTCTGGAAAAGAACTGGACGATGACAACTGGTGGTTCACAATTACAGATGGTGGAAAAATAAAAGCAGATGAACTGACAAGTATTGCCTCTGTGGATACAGCCACAGAATTATCAAAAGAACCTGTTAAAATCAGTGTCGGTAACAGCAAACGGATTACCTGTCCTGATTATATCATTGATGAAAATGGTGATATTAAGATTTCATACGCTTTTGTTGCACTAACAGCATCTACAACGGGTAAATTAGAATTCTTTATGACATTTGCAGATCATACATCGGCCTCAGCGGTATTGGATGTTGCTCCGCTGGAGAATAGTCTGAAATGTTCAGACATCCAGATTCCAACAGGATTTACGGAAGATTCTATGCAGATAAGTATGAGCAAAAACAGTGATAATACAGAAATCAATTTTACAACAAAGAGCACTTTCGATGCCTCGAACTGGAGCGGAAAAATGTTCTTGATCAGCTTAATAAATGAGGCTGAGGGGTTAAGTCAGGAGGAAAATCCAATTTATTACGTAACCAAGAAAACTTGGGACGGCAGCAAAGTAGAGTATGGATTCAGTAGAAATGAGGATATGGAAGTGGATAAGACAGCTTTGGGCTTCTATCCAATCGGTCTGACTGCTGCTACACAGTATGATGATTGTGTTTATGAAATTGCAACAGCACAACGTCATGGTGTTGTAAAGATGCATTTCAGTATTAAATATGCTGCAGGAACCAGAAAGTAAGGTTTTGTTGCAGGTGTAAGATATGGAGTGAGGATAACTGATGTTATCCTCACGTTTTTCCCCTAACCCCGATTTAGTTAAGCAGTGATAATTTATCGTGTCTCCGGGAACCCAGTAAAATCAAGGGTTTCCGGACTTTTTCCCAAAAAGTGTCCGATACATAATAGCGCTATGGAAATAATTAAGGGGGCATATGGTGTGTTAATGTATAAGGTAAAATTTGAAATGAAGACCGGATATGAATGGGGTTTGCCAATAATAACACCTATCGGTGGGTCTATGAAAGATAACGTTACTTATATAGCTTTTTATTTTCCTGCGATGAATGTGAAAAGCGGGAACGAAAACAATTTGAAAAATGTATTAAATTGGTTTGTTATAGATCGGGCTGGATTTAAACCCATCGGACGTGGTGATTATGTAGGTAGTCACAAAGGATACCCCATCATACAAGATACCTCATTAGGATATATATTACCATTGGTAACCGGGATTACGACAGCAAGATACACATTACAATGGGGTGTAGATATGGTATCCGGATCAGCTTGGGATGATACAGCTATAGAGTTAACAGGATTCTTAATACCACAACCAATTTCTTAAAATATCAATATATATATATAACAAGTAGAGAGGATTTTAATCCTCTCTACTTTATTTGACGTAAAAGCTTATTATAAGCTATTTTTTATTAATATAACATCATACAGAATAGGAACAATGCTATTGGGTTAGAGAAAGGAGGTTGACATCCGATAGTAACAACCTAACTATATGAAATAAAGAAGGAGAAAATGATAATGAAAAAAAGAATTTTAGTAGTATGTCTTATATGTTTACTTATGATGACGACATCATTAGAAGCAAAAACAGCTCGGTTTGGAATCACGACTGAACTAGAAAAGCACATCGCTGAAGCAATTTTGGTAAGAAATCAAAAACAGACAGCGAATGAAAGACTGAATATTCCAGAAGAACCTCGAATCGAAAAAGTGGTTAAAAATGGAAAAGGGGATATTCGTTATGTGAGCCCACTTGCCGGTTTAAATTTAAGAGAATCTCCTACTACAAATTCTCCAGTTATTAAAACTATTAAGATTGGGAGCGAGTTAACTGTATTGAAATACATAACTTGGAAGGCAAACGGTGAGACAACCTCTAAGTGGTTAAAGGTAAAAACTGAAAGTGGGCTTATAGGCTATGTTTCAAAAGATTATGTGCAAAAAGATCGCCCACTTGGATATCTTGGTGAGTTCTTGGTGACGTATTATTGCCCCTGTTCTTTCTGTTGTGGGTGGGAAAATGGACCTACAGCTTCTGGTGTTTACCCGATAGAAGGACTTACGATAGCAGCTGATCCAAGTATACCTTTTGGTACTAAGCTCATGATCGATGGTTATGTATATACAGTACAGGATCGAGGTGGTGCAATAAAAGGAAATCATGTGGATGTATTTACATCTACACATCAGAAAGCATTGAGTTCGAATTGTAGATTTACCAGCGTATATCAGGTGTACTAGGAGGTTATATGAAAATAGATAATGAGAAAAAAAGTCCATTACTCGTTATTACAAATGAGATGAAGAGTAGTGGCCGTATGTTGGTTTATGAAGGTCTTTGTACTGCAAATGTTATATTAGCCGTTGTCAAAAATCGCTATATTAACCAAGGACCCAAGACACAAAGCAAGAAAGAGCCTATAATACGTAAAGTTAAATATTATAAATACATTGATATTACGGATGTGTCCGTTTTTAATAATGAAAATGGTGTGTTTGTAAAGATAAAGGTGGATGGTGAGAATCTTGATGACCGTGATTTTAATCTCCGTGTTGTATCTATTGAATTGGTAGATACTGCATTGAATGAGCCCGTATTGAATGAAGTTTTACCGTTAAATAGTTCGTTAATATCGAACTTCGCCAGTGTAGATGGGTTTGTCGAAATCGAATATCCATTATATCAGAAGTAAGATAATACAAATAAAGAGATAGGTGTCTAAAGACACCTTCTTTTTTCTTATCTTTTTTCTTCTAACCCCGATTTAGTTAAGCACCGATAATTTATCGTGTCTCCGGGAACCCAGTAAAATCAAGGGTTTCCGGACTTTTTCCCAAAAAGTGTCCGATACATAATAGCGCTGTAGCAATGAGAAATACCATATTTTCTCAAGAATATTGGTATGACACCGGTTATCGTATTATAGGACCAGGGGAAGAAATTTATTTCCCATCAATTCCGATTGGAAGTGGCTCTAATATCAAAGGAGCTGTTGTTAATAATTTTTATCCACTTGATATAACGAATGGACAAATAAGGAGAGCTAGATTAAGATTCAATTTAGAATACGTTTCAGTTCACGCGAATACGTATAATTGGTATGTTGAAGGTAGAGTGGTTAACACCACAACAGAATCGTATCCTTTTGATACGCTGATCTGTTCATATGCTTTATTTTTAATATAACGAAATATCTAAATAAAAATATTGCAATCACCTACCTTCATCACCAATTTGTATAATTTAAGATAAGAAAATCGTGATATCATTTTATGAAATGATATACTATAATGATGAAGCATGGAGAAAATACAGAGGAGGAATAAAAAATGATCAAGGTATTTATTGCAGTAAAAGAAGCGAACATAGAAAAAGTGAAGGAAGTTCTAAATTCAGACTTCAAGGTGATTGGTGCTGTAGATAATGGACAGAAAGCTAAATCTCAGATTGAAAAGTTGGGGCAAAATGATAGACCAGACATTATAATCGCGGATGCAGTTATGTCGCATATTGATGCTGCAGGCCTAGCACAGATTTTTGGTGATTCTATTCCTGTGTGTGCTGTAGGCGGAGGTGTAAACGATAGGTTTTTAAGTACAATTTTTAAGTTAGGAGTTTGTTGGTATCAACAATTTCCTGTCGAAGCTGAATGTTTTCAGGGAAATATAAAAAGGTTGCTAACACCTTCTGATCCTTTGAAAAAGGCCGCTATCAGTTTCCATTCGAAATCAAAAGAAGTTGATCTTCCGGAGGTGATTTCCAATATTCTTCAGGATTTAGGGTGCCCGGCTCACATCAAGGGGTATCCATATCTTCGTGAAACTCTTATAAGAGGTGTGATAAACCCTATGGATCTTGACAGCATAACTAAAATAATATATCCCGAAGTAGGCAAGAAGTTTATGACAACTCCAAGCCGTACTGAGAGAGCTATGAGACATGCTATTGAAGTTATGTGGTCACGTGGCAACAGAGAAAAAATAGAGGAAATATTTGGTTATACCATAGATGCAAATAAAGGAAAACCAACAAACTCCGAATTTGTTGCACTAATATCAGACAATATCCGTCAGAAATATCGCGGATATAGTTTTATTACTAAATAACAGACTCGTAATCAACATAAACTCCGTGCTTAAAAGAAGGTACGAAAGTACCTTCTTTTTTCTTTTTTTCACATCTAGTTTGTTTTTTCTTGATAAAATCCAAGAAAAAACAATGGTCTAAGAGATCTATATGAGAGAGGGTGGAAAAAACGGTTTTATATAAATTTACAAAAAATACAATTCAACAGGTTCCTGGTTATCAGGAACCTGAACCAAAAAAGTTCGTTAAGAATTTAGAGAAAGAGATTATATTGTCACCAATGGATACCATAGAAGAAAATGGGAAATCCTTTATTTACGACATGGAGGATAACATCTTTTATCTTACCAAAATAAATCGAAAAACAGTCTTCCAAAAAGTAATTTGTGTAGATTCTTTTGTTATTGATAGATGTAAGGCAGGATTACCGGTATTTAATAACCTTACTGAAAAAAAAGAAATTACACGTCTAGAAATCGGAGAGCATGTATTGCTTACCATGGAATTTAGTTCAGAGGCAAATGGAACTATTTATGCTGGAATTACAAAGATTGATGAAAATTATAAAATTTTGATTCCACACGGATATATCGTATATCGAAATTGTCGCAATAACTATGCTAATGTCTATATCCCGGATACATCCTATTCTACAGTTCTGACAGAGGGAGCTGTAGATTTAGAAAAAATAGCAGAGGTAAAAAATCAGAGCAACATCAGTCTATTAACAACTGGGTATTTTGATTATGTAACAGATACCTTGGTTGGTTTTGAGGATATTAAACCAACTGGAAAGGTTACGGGTATCAGCAACAAGAAACAAGTGAAATATGTAGATGCCATTATGAAACACCACCCATCAGTTGTTCAAAATGATAAGAAGTATCCAAAATATGTGGGAAAATCAAATGGGAAATATATCTATGATTATTCCATGAATTATGTTACAAATAAAAAGCTTTATGATATGACGAGTGCCTGGAAACACCAAAATAGAGATGTTCGAGGTATCGGGAAAACAATCAATAAAAACATCAATTACTATAACCGATTCAAATTGGCACAACAGGATGATACAATTTCGCGTGCTTTTGTGCATGTCTTTTTTACGAGACCAGATTGTTACATATGCGCAAATGATGCATTAACAAAACAGTGTGCAAATGATCCAGTTACACTTTATGCGTGGAGGAAACGAAGAAATATTGTAAAGCAACTAATTAAGGGAAATGGAAGTGGTCACCACTTTAATCTTTTTTTATCTAATCGGGTGCGAAGTTTTACCCTCATTGATCAAGGGGTTAGCCAAGAGAATTATGGTACCTCGAATGACGGCTATAGCATTAAATTTCCAAAGAAATTAGATACAGATGTTGGTGGAACATTTGATGTTTCTTTTATGGAAACTAGAGATCTAGACGTTTTAACACTTCATAACCTCTGGATGCGTTATGCCATAAATGTTTATACTGGTAAATGGGCGCCAAAAATGCGGTACTGTTATCAGAGAAGATTGGACTATGCATGTGCGTGTTACGTTGTAGTAACTGCAGAAGATTTTGAAACGATCTTATATTGGACAAAATATTACGGGGTATTCCCGATTAGTGTTCCATTTAGTACTTTATCTTGGGAAGCTGGAGAAGTCATTACGCCAGATAAACTGGAGCGGGTTTCTATACAGTATGGTTATTCGTGGAAAGAAGACTTCAACCCAGGAGGAATCACAGACTTTAATTACAATTCTTTTGCTGGGGGACACCAAAAAACAACTGTTTCATATGTGCCTTCGTATAATTCTAAAATTGGTGGGTCTGGATATACATGGGTTGGAAAACCTTTTGTGGAACGAATGCGATATTCGGTTCAGAATTTAGATAAAACGTCTCTTGCCGCACTTGCCTATAAGTTGCGGTTTAAGTATGTAAATTAAGAGGAGGTGGTAAAATTGGCTTCTACGGAAGAACAGAATATAATGATTGATCGAGACTACGTGGATAGTTTCTCGATTAAAAACTTTGGCATCAATGAGGTTATGCCGAAATTTTTTCCAGATGAGGAACCATCAAATTTACAAGCTGGTATGATGGGTATATTGGCGGAATATGTATCAACTACTGCCGAAGATGCTTTTAATACTGGCTCGTCTTTGGTAGCTGAAGCGTTTCCATCTAGGGCAAGAATGGAGAGTAGTATTTACTCGCATGCTGCCATTTTTCAACTCACAGATGCATTTGCCGATGCTGGTCGTTGTAATTTTTTCATCGTCTTATCTGAGGCGGATATTCGTAGTAATTTTATTGAAAAGCCCGGCCACTCATATCGCTATTTCTACATTGGGAGAGACACTGTCATTTATATCAAAGGTATTCCATTTACACTTGATTATGATATTGAGATTCGGGCAATGTATAGAAGATCAAAAAAGAAATGGATTTATTCGGCACAGTATGTCTTTGGAGATTACAAAAACAGTATTTCAGATGTTCGTAACCCATATATCAAACTACAACAAACAAAAACAGGAATACTTGCATTGCAAGTATGTTTACGTCAGTATGAGCGGGTAGAAAAATATGAACCCATTATTGATAATGCCACGCTGAATTATCCGACGATTAAGGTACCAATTGATGGAAAATTACTAGGTTTTGATGTCTTATATAGAGGCGCAGACGAAGAAGAATTTCGTACCCAGTTAGAACCTAGGGTAATTTATTCACTACCTACAAAGGAACCATTCTGTTATTACAAGAAAACTTCCACGAATGAATTAGAATTATCATTCACCACTAAAGATGCCTATTTTCAACCAGAATTTAATTCAGAGCTTAAGATCATCATTTATACCACAAAAGGTGATGATGGAAATTTTCCAGCTTATGTTGGAACAGAAATAGACATCACAAAATCTACAGAATATTCCTACCCAAACAGCTGGATCATCAGTACAAAACCATTCGGAGCCTGTAAGGGTGGGAAAGAAATTATGGATATAGAGGGACTGCGAGAATTAAGCGTAGAAGGTTATACAACAGCCAACTCTCTTACCACAGAAAATGACCTTCAAGTATACTTTAATAATTATAAGCATCGGTATAATGATGAAGTACTTTTCTTGAAAAAGCGAAATGATGCAGTAGAACTTTTATTCTCTGCTTTTATGTTCATAAAGAATGATGATTATATGTATCCTACAAATACATTGACCCTGGATACCAATATTCAATATTTCGATTTTAAAGAGGGTGGGGTTTATACACTAGATCCTGGATATCTATTTGGATATAAGGGAGATGATGTTTATTTTATTCCGGTGTTTTATATGATCGTCGGTGGTGATGGTGAAAAATACGATAAAGAAGGAAATTATTATGATTTAGACGAAAACGTTGTACCTGAAGCCAAAATTACTAAGCATGAATTAGCCAAAAAGATTAAGGCTGGGTTTGTTGAAGAAACTGATCATTCTTATTGGAAGTTAGTTGGAGATGAAGGTGGTGATAAATATCATTTCTTTCTTTCCAATGGTCAGGAAGATGAAGAAACGCCACCGATCTCACAAGATCAATTATTTCAACTCTTTTCAGAAGGAAAAGTAAGTTATGGAACTTTAGATATGTTCCATAAGGAAATTGATTTCTTGATCGATATCAAGAAGGATGCAGAAGCACGAACGGATTACGTTCATTATTATGAGACATATAAGGAGGAAAATACGGCACCAGATTTAACGTTTGATGAATACCTTTTCCAATATACATTTAAGGATTATAAACGTGATAAAGGGATTGACAGTCGACGCACTATCTTCAATACTGATGTGGAGGAATATGCAAAGACACAGGATTTCATGTTTACTAATCCATTTATTTTAACAGTAGAAAAAAATAGTGGGATCTGTTCTTACTACCAATCTTTTATTGCAAATTCTACTGCTTTAGACTTCGTGAATTCTAATAATGCAGATGCCTTTGTACAGTTTGTTACTTATACGTTTCATGTGAATCGGGACATTTCGCAAGAAAAACGATATAACATTCGAATCACGTTGTTACCATCGGTACCATTCAACGACTCTGGTTTGGAACATGGATATTGTACTATGCTTTATGATGAGCTTAATCCAAAATTGTTTATCCTTCCAGATGATCCAGAAATTTCGGATGATCCATCAGATCCGTTACCAGAAATCGTATTTCCAGAAGGATATACTCCATGTCTTGAAAATTTTAATAAGGAACTGCTGGCCTTTAACGATTTACGAGTGATTTTAACATTTTATGATGAAGATACATTACTCGGTTATGTGGAGATGATTCCGACTGAATTTGATGAAGATTCTGAGGAATATACCTTTGAGATTAATTTACACACAGATGATTACATATCAAATACCAATCGAATTCGTCTAACGCACATTTGTCCTTATTGTGGTCATGAAATTTTAAATTCTGCAAATGCGAATTTAGAGAATCGAAATTACTACTGCGATGCATGCGGCAAGTTATTCAAAGAGGGTGTTATTAATATTAGGGAAAGCGATTCTTTTCTTGTGCCGATTAATAACTTGAAGGTAGAACTCACGATCTTACATAGAGATCTCGAAATCACCAATGGTGCAACAAATAACCCTTTTGCACAGTATGATAAAACTTATGAAGGATATGTTTGGACAAATGTTTATAACAGCTATTCTGAACGAATCACTCTAATTCAGCCACTACCAATGATGCGAAGTGCAGTAATATACAAAGACTTTTTCAACACAGGTGTTGATGCTTTGGACTGTACAATTTCAGATATACCATTAATGAAATATTCCATCCTGGCTTACAAAGATCCAGATTCAAAGACTAATAATTCTTTACTCTTTGATGATGTTGGAAAATTCCAATATTTTATGGATGCATTCTTAGATAACTATGCGATTATGCGAGAAGCCAAGATTTATCTGAATGGTCCAAATATCGACTGTAAGTTCTATAACACCTATGGAAGAAGTACGAATTTCTTTATCGGCGATGGTGATCAAAGACAGTTATTAGATACTAATAATATTGCCATTTATTTTGATATTTACGTACTTAGCAACACAGATATCTATACAGCAGATCGTGAGCTGAAGACATTTATCAAAGCCTATATTGAAACTATCAATAAAGACGGCACAAATAATTTCTACACGTCGAATTTAGTTCGTGAAATTGAAAATAACTTTGCTTATGTCACCCATGTGCGTTTCAAAGGTATCAATAATTATAATTGTAGCTTTTGGAGTGTGGTAAACGAAAAGATTAAATTAGAAGATCTGAAAAAAGAAGAGCGTAGGAAATTTGTTCCAGATTTGCTTGTTATTAACACAAACAATATCTATCTTATGTTCCATGAAGAGGATGAAGATTAGAAAGGAAGGTAAATGTAATGACGAAAAATAATGCATCAAATCTCCAAGATAAGAAGAAAGAAGTCTCTGATTTTATCAGTGGGATTGAAAAACGTGTACGGAGTCGAAATGCAACCGCTCAATTCAAAAACAAGCCATCTTATATCTTGTCTCTTTTGAATAGTAGAGAGAAAGAAGCCAGAGATGTTTGTGCATCTACATTGATTTGTAATCTTTACCGAGATGCACTTCCGGTAGATGACGTCTATCGTTGTGGAAATAAATGTGAATTAGATGACAAGTTCCGCCAGTTTATCAAGGTAAACAGTGGTAAGAATGTTTATGAATATCTGTGTAGCTGCGCCGATAAAGGCTCAAAACCTGCGAAAGTATTGATGGAATCTGTCAGAGAGTATGTTTCAAATTATTTTCGTCCGTTTTATGAGGATTCTGAGAAAGATCTGGATGATGCCAAAATTGATCCGGAAGACCCAGGCGTAGCATCTGATTTAAACAAAATCTCATCAAAACTCTCTTATGATGAGATCTCTAAGGTTATTACTGATAACGTAAAAAATTCTATCCAGGAAGAGATGGAACGTACAAGAAGAGAGGACGAAGAGATTCAGCAATTAGAAAATGAACTAAAAGAAAACGAACAGGTAACAACCGAATCTGCGATTGATGACTATGTGAAATTAAGAATTGGAAGAAAACCATATGAAGCAGGTTTGTTTACAAGCATTATGATAAACAAAGTTGGAAAGTTAAAAGACTATACAGAGGGTGACGAATTGGATGAGGAACATATACAGAAGCAGGCGTTCATGGAAGCCGTGGAAGACTATACCATATGGGAACTGCTTTCTGTTATGAATCTACATCCAATGAAGCAGAGAGAGATTCAAAAACTTGCAAACGATTATGCAGCGTTGAGGCGTTGATAAGAGGACAGGGTTTCATCCCTGTCCTCTTATTATTCTTTTATCCTTAACAATCGTGTTGCGAATTTCTGAAATGATATAATATTTTGGTGAAGAAAAAGAAAATACATAAATAGCGCCTACTGCTAAGTGTAGGAGAAAGAAGGATAATATGAAAAAATTTACAAAGGTGTTAAAAGGTGCAGCTGTAGTAGGTGGTTTTACGGGTTTAGGTTATTGTATCTATAAGCATCAGCAGCAGATCGATGAGCTACAGAAAGAGATAAAGCAGCTTAAAGGGGAAGACGATGAGTTTCATGACGATTTCTTCGAAGATGCAGAGTTCAATCCTGCAGATGTGGGAGAAGAAGATTATCGTGAAACAGCAGTCGAGGATGCCGAGTAATCATACTTTATACAAAAGAGATAGGTGTCTAAAGACACCTTCTTTTTTCTTATCTTTTTAAAATACCTATAGTAATGGATTTTTATACAAATTCACTTGGAAATTTCCTTAGAAAATGGTGCGACACAGTTCCCCGATTTAGTTAAGCAGTGATAATTTATCGTGTCTCCGGGAACCCAGTAAAATCAAGGGTTTCCGGACTTTTTCCCAAAAAGTGTCCGATACATAATAGCGCCAAAAAATTACATGTAAAAAATTTAGGCGGCGAATATGTTCTCTCTAATCAAGGAACTGCAAATCCAGGTTCATCATATAACTTTGTCACTAGGTGGATTGATACTGGTGTTGAGCCTGTAGCTGTTACATTTTCAACTGGTGCACCAATTAGCGGTGGTGGAGTAACAGGTCATTGCAACATAGTTACTTGTAGTGTGGAATATGATGGAAGACCTGGAATAACTTTTATTAGATTCAACGGTGGTGCTAGAAATAACCATTCAGAACCAGTATATTTGGAAGGAATGTATCTCGTTTTTACAGTATTTTCTTATGTATAATTCTTATTGCTGCAAACCCGTTTACAACGTGGATAAAACGTGGTAGAGGATTATCCTCTACCACATTAATAGGTACTTTTTGAGAAATCAAAAGGTTCATAATCAATTGTGAATCCAAATTCACCACTATCTGGAAGCTTCTTTTTTTCTCTTTTTCTTTCTACTGCATTTTTTTGTCCTCGTTCCGTCTCTTCCATATCTCCAGGAGCAGGACCAAATGAACTTGCTAAACTTGTAAGTGAGACAGATTCATCTAATTCAAGATCATCTACCAATTTAATACCACTACCTTTTACATATGGGTGGTTAAAGTAGGTAAGTTCTCTCAATAACTCATCATCATCCATAGATCCATACCGGCGTTTTAATAGTTTAAATGTGAGATATACCTCACCAGTATTTAGTTTCTTCTCTCTATTGATAATAATCAAAACGTCTGTATTTTCAATAATTTCCCATGCACCCGCAATTCCATCTCGCCCAACCAGTCTGGTTACATCTGCTTTATTTGCCTGTATAGCTGCATCGATAACAGAAGCTGCCGAACGATTTAACTGTTGAGCGGTAATAACAGGTATATCAAACCAAATTGCTAGATCTCTAAGTTCGTTGGTAATATTTTTTAATTCTTCTTTTTCTGTATCTGCACGTTCAGCAGGTTTGATTCTTTTTAGGTAATCGAGAACAAGTGCGATAACTTCCACACCTTCGTCATCCAAATCTTGAATAAGGGCATACAGATCCCCCGTATCAATCGAACGGTTTGGAAAGTATTTGATGATAATGTCTATACCATCTTTATCGGTTAATTCCAGTCCTCCTTCTTTCTTTAATATCCGTTCTACCTGTTTTGGTGTATAATTGCGGATGTCATCGTTTGGTCCTACCATGTTAAAAATTCGTTCTACAGTTTCATCTATGGTATTCTCCATTGTAATCATAAGAACTGCAGGTCGATTATCCGGGTTCTTACATTCTACATCTTTGTTATATTTACGAATATCCAGTGCTGATTTTAAAAGTATTTGACTTTTACCACCACCTGGACATGCTAAATACGTATAAAGTTTTCCGCCCTGATATCCTGGGGCGAGAAATGTATTTAACCGTTGTATTCCTGTTAAAAAAATACGGCTACGATTTTTTAATCTTGTTAAAGCATCAGATACGACAGCAGTTAACGTTTCTTCTTGTAATGAAAATGACTGATTGCTATCGATACTATTTGTTCTTCGTTTGATATTGATGATACTTGTTGCGATATGCTGTAAATCATCTTCAATGGCTTTATAAGTTCTAGGATCAGTTTCATCCAATAAATCCATTAATTCATCAATCGCGTGCTTTAATGTAATAGCATATCCAAACTTCAGGCGATCATCTACCTGTTTTAATAAGTATTTAGATTCTTCATAGGTAATTTTTTTATTTTTTGGGATAAGGATATCGAGAAGACTTCGTTTATATGCATCACAATCCTCCCTATCCTTACAATATTGCACAATGATGTCATCATTGACCAGTCCCTCTTTAATCCTTGCATCTAGTGTATTTTTTATAATCCAGATACGGTTTAATAACTCTTGTTCCGTTTCTTTGTAAATCGTCATATCTAAGCTTTTAAAAAGCTTATCAATGTTATTAATTGCTTTTCTTGTCCTAAGGCTACTTTCTTTATATAAAAACCCTATGGTCATATCAAGTGTTGTTAGATCTATTCGAATTTGAAGCTTTGAAGCTTTTAGCTTTAGTAGATTTTTCTTCACGTTGGCGTGCCGAATTGCCCTATTTTCCGATTCTACCACCACATACTATTCCTCCAATCTTCGGTTTATATACATGTAAATTATAGAGTAATTCTTGATTAGCCCTGGGTTTTATCTACTCATCAGATTAAAAATGGTATACGTTAGATTAATAGAAGAAAGGAGAACTAAACTATGTTTGGTAAAAAATTAGAAGATTCGCGTACGAATGAAACCGTACGCGGAAAACAAATGAGGAATAAAGACGGATCTCAGCAGCCAGGAGTATATACAAAAAAAGATAATAAAAATAATAAACCACCGGAAGGTTCAATCGAATCTCTGCCTGCAAAAGATCTCCCCTTAAAAGATTCCACAAAGCTTATGATGGCTGCTTTTTTCGATGATCTGGGAAAAGATGGAAAGAAGTATGCTGACGCCAAGAGAATTCAAATTTCAGCACAAAGATCTGGCTTCCATGTAGAAGTAACGAGAGTAAATTCTGTTCTTAAAAAAGAGCTCTCCGAAGTAGGTAAAAGTATAGATGAAGCACGTGGTTATGCCCTGGGAAAAATATCTGCAACCATACAAAATCAAGATAGGTTGGTGTTAGCGAAAAAAATGTCTACAATCAAACCAACAACAGATATCTTCGGTTTTATGAAATTTATAGAAAGTGAATTAAAGGATTGCACCTCAAATCCAAAGAAAGTACATGCAGGTACCAGAAACAAGATGGAAGAATATCGTAGGAAAACTAAAGATGTAAGCATTGAAACTTCCATGAAAGATGCGACTAAAATTGTGGATAATGAACTGCCAAAGGTATTAGATATGATCTCGCGTCCGTTTCCGAAAGTTTTTAACGATAGTCTTGTAACCAATCAGAAAGTGAACAACGTGATTCGGGATAACGCCAGGCTTTATAACGAGCTGCTAAAGAAAGAAATTGAAGTTATGGCGGCTTATGTCAACGAAGTGCAGAATCTTTTAAAGGGGATTAAGGATAGTGGTGATGCTAAATGACAGAAAAAGAAAGTCTTATCGATAAGGCAAAAGGAAAGATATCAAAGGCTGTAAAAGATAAACAGGAAGATATGGATATTAAACGAAAAGGATATAGCAAGGAAGCTTGTGAGCAGCTTTTTCATAAGTTGGAAAAAGATGAATTAGAATTTGCAGCAAGCAGGAAGCGTAAATTACAATTATTCGATACGGCTATAATTAAAAGGATTGGGAATCTGACTTCTGATGAAAAGAAAGAAGAAATTATATGGCTTCCAGATATCTTAAAGATTTTTCAGGAATCTAAACGACTGACTGATGAAATCTATAATGATTTAACAATCCCTCATATAGCAGAGCAGAAAGAATGGAAAAAAATTGCATCTTATAAACGGAAAGTCCCAATGAATGAGGCATTAGAAGCTTGTGAGAAGCTGGTCAGATCCATCGTCCCAAAAAAACTTCGTTTATTGAAGGGGAAACTCCCGGCTAAATATTATGCCTCTATCAGAGACGAAGAAGATGGAAATCGAGATCTTATGGATAATGCTCGATTTTTTAATCAGATGGTTACTTTAGAGATTGATATTGCTATCACATTTCTTCAGACTGCAATAAAAGAAGGTACAAAAATTATGAATATCTCGAAATTTAAAGAGGAAAGAGAAGAAAAAAAGAGGAAAAAGGTTGAAGAGGGTGAGGGAACCACAACAGATATAAAGAAAGATGGAGGTGGGAAATGACAGGATCAAAAGTGTTTCATGTACACCCACCATATCATAATTATTGGGAATATCTCCCTATTTCAGATGCTGAGAATGCTTTGAAAGCTGCAGAAGAGATTCATCTCAATAAGCAACGAACAATCGTAAGAGACGCGTTTGAAGCTATCTATAATGAACCAAATAACCCAATCAGGCAAGGGAAACTTTATTTGGAAACCCCTATATCTATGGGATTGATCAGAGAGGAATTTCGACTAGAAGATATCAATCTCGTATATAAGAGTCCAATGATTGGTGGGATGTTTCATTTTCGATGTTTATTTCGTTCTCACATAAAATCTCTTAACGGAGAAGAGTATTCGCTTGCGGTTGAGCTTTGTGTTGACAATAAGCCTGGATTTCCAACCCATTTAAAAAACCAAAAGTTCATAACTTATGATGGAGGTATGAAAAAATGAATCTAAATCTTATGATGAGACGTCTTAAACGAGACATCGGTATTTATGGGATTGCACTTCCGTTAAAGAATATCAGTTTGGAAGAATATATCATGGAAATTATTGAAGATACAACTATTCCTGTATTTTCTATTTTTTGCCCTCAAAAGGATGAATTTACAATCGATTTAAATGCTTGTAGCAGAAATCAGGTAAAAAAGAATCCAAGAGGTGGAAGGGATCATTGTGAGTTGTTCATTATTCCTGACTCCCTGTTAAACGGACGTCAGTTAAATGGGATCATGGATGTAGAATATGACGACTCATATTTATCTTCTCCATCTGCTCCAGTTTATTGTTCGTCAAATACGGTAGATGTGTTTGGAAATATTATGACTATGAATGTGGAAAAACAAATTATGGATGAATTAATTAATCCTGTCTCTCACGATTTTGTATGGCCAAAACGGCTGTACATTTACGACGCAATTATTTCAAGTCATATCGTTTGTTACGGGTTGTGGCAGCATGACAGTAATCTCCAGACAATCACCCCTTATCAACAAGAAAGTTTTTTTCAGTTAGCAATTTTAGATGTAGAGGCTGCCTTGTATCAATTAATGAAGCATTATAGCAATGGAATTGATTCTCCTGCAGGTAATGTTCCTTTAAATATCGATGATTGGGCAAGTGCAAAACAGGAACGAAAAGATTTGATAAAGGAGTGGGAAGATACCTATCAGGTAGATATTTCTTCATACGTATTTAAATAACAAGGCTATTTTTAAAATACCTATAGTAATGGATTTTTATACAAATTCACTTGGAAATTTCCTTAGAAAATGGTGCGACACAGTTCCCCGATTTAGTTAAGCAGTGATAATTTATCGTGTCTCCGGGAACCCAGTAAAATCAAGGGTTTCCGGACTTTTTCCCAAAAAGTGTCCGATACATAATAGCGCATCGAGAGTTGAAATAGTCCCTGATATAAATCCATCAATTGCAAGTTGTTATAGTGATGCAAGAAATATAAATAAGATGAACGCTATAACATTTAGTGGAGTTTGGTGTCTATTTCAATTTCAGATCGTTCTTGGTGGGACATATGAACCAGAAACTAAATACCATTTTGTGACTTTGAACGATTTCATACCGATGCATCAGGCAGCTCTTAGCATACGTTGTCAACATGTAAATGCTTGGTATAAATTATTTTTAAGCGGTTACGTAGATTCCAATGGTATCATGTCTTTTTATTCAAATATAAAGTTTTGGGATACATCCGTAATGGTTTGGGCGATGTGGCCTTATCGAAGAAATCGCTGAAAAGAAATAAAAAAGATGAAGCGTACGACCCCAACGTACGCTTCATCCATATTTATTGGAGGAATAGAGTTCCATGGACGGGACTTCTACCCTTACTATAATGTTATGACTTTAAATTCGTATAATTCCAGAAAATCCAGTTGTTTTTCTACCTGTCGGACCTTCTTCAATACTTGGTAAATTAAATGTTTCGGTAACAGATTTAAACGGGGATAAAACAGAATTCACCGTTGTTTTAAAGTCTATATGCGGAATAATCCAATCTGGAATCTTTTCGTATAAAGGAATACCGATAACAGATAATCCCTCAGAATGTACTTTTCCACCTTTTGTAGTTCTTATAAAGAAACCAGTTTTATCATTAAAAATCTGCTCCTCTATCCGTTTGAATAACTCAGGATTATCACTCTCCAGTTCCTTTATATCTGATAATTTATAAATAGTCGTTTTCAATATTGATAATTTTGTCGGTAATTCTAACGCTCTATCTGGATTAATAGCATTCCACGCAAAAACTGCCCGTAAGCTCTGTTCACTCTTTGGTTCGTCATATGCCTCTACTTCTTTTGCACTACCGGTTGGTAAATATTTTCTTTCTCCCCGTAATAGAGAATCTTTTACCTCTTTTCTAAATCTTTGTAATTCCATCATGATTTCTCTTAAATTTACTTCTTCTGGACCTAAAATTAAATCTTTTACCATATGCATAAAGAAATTACCTGCATCATCTGATGTCGTTGCTTTCTTAAAATCGAAACCAGTAACGTTAAACTTTGGTTTCTTTAATTTATGACCTTCACGAAGTATCACCTTTGATAAGTATCTCTTCTTAACCTTTGCAAGTACCAGATTTGCAAAGAAAAACTCATTCTTCATAGCTAACATCGGGCGATGTTCATCATCAACATTGCTACAAACGCCATAATAATCTAATACGTCTGTAACTACTGAAGTAATGATATAACACATCGTATTAATTGCAATAAAGATGTTATCCCAGTTGTCTCTGCCATAATCACCACGTTTCAATCTCTTTAAACAATACTCCATCCAAGTATCCAAAGATAAAATATTAGAATCTGTATCAATAACCGTTACTACGTTTCGATTGAAGTTTTTTAACTTATAGATATGATCTGTATAGATATATCTCTGATAGACATATTTCATGTAAATGGCTGTTAATCTCTCTAACTCATCCTTGATACTTTTTGGAACATTATTTGGGTCATAGAACTTCTCATGATCTACAATATTTTCCCATTCTTTTTTCGGTTTCTTTGCTGATCTCACCTGTTCCCTGTATTTCTTAGGAACAACATCAAAATCATCTTCTGATTCCATATATTCATAAGTGTGAATATTTTGAAAAATCTTATAGTGTAATTCTTTTACATTCTCATGAGCATCTGTAAATGCAATTAAATTATTTTTCCAATATAATCGTGTAAGTTCATCCACAGATAATCCATTTAAATAATCTCTTAAGAATTCTTTTTCTTTTTCAGTGATACCGATTACTACCGGAGATAATCTTGCATAACATTGCTCAGCTGTTACTCTGACCACCCAATCTTCAACCTTATCATTTTTATCCTTCAGGACATTCTCAATCCAAAATAAGCACTCATTTAAATCTACGAATGTAAAGGTATCTGCCAAGAATGCCTCAAATGTTGTTTCACACGTTGATATGATTGATTGTGCAGAGAGGGTTGTTGATGGGGCTGTCCATTTATTATAAAATGCAGAAGTCTTGGAACCTTGACCTCCATAATAAGAGTTTGCTAAACGCTTTTCATTTCCTTGGAATAAATCTTTCATTTTATAAGGTCTTGCAGACTCATCTCCAATAGCAAACATCTCTCCTTTGATTCGTGCTCGATTGTATAAGAAACCTAGTACCATTTTTGCATTTGGATTCTTTGAATTCTTATGTTGTTTAAAAAAGGTGCCGTTGCCAGCAATGATTGGTTTTCGATCTATAGCCCAATCCAATACCGATAATAACGTGGTATCTTTATGCTCGTGGGTATAAGTATTATCAATTTCTGCATCTGGATTCATAAATCGGTCCATAATGATTTTATCCACGATAGGTTTCATTTTTGTTTTCGCTATCTTTGGGTGTTTCCTTGCTAATATTTCTATTGACTGTGCTCTATATTTTTTTAAAAATGGAGACTGAGTAACCTCCATTCATACCACCTCCTTTTACTTATACATCAGTTTTACCCATCCTATAAAACAAAATTACTTGACAAATGGTTAATATTAAAAATATAGGGAGGGTAAAATCCATGGGAATCGGATATGATAATTATTTGGAACCGTATAGTCAATGGGTCCGCAAGAATCGTAGATGGGAGGAAGCTGCAGGTGCTCTTAATCGTTTTGGCGATTTTATTCCTACTATCTGGAAAGATAATTCACTTTCTATTCTTGATAGTCCAGCAATGGATTTATTTACGGATAGCCGTCCAGGGAGAGCAGTACAGTCTATAGATGGACAGGTTTTATACCGTGACATATTCAAACCAGAAATAATTGTTTTAGCAAACGAACCTGCTGATGTACCAAGTCCTCATGATCTTGGGCAGATGATTATCCGCTACGAGTATTTTAATGAACGTGCTAGCATCTTAGGTGTAGGATGTGTTGGTGATCTATACTTTATTGCAGACTACTTTGAGTTAGCACACCCATTTACAGCTTTTGTGACAAATACACCAAATAATGGAAACATTCCAAAAGGACTGATCAAGAAAGATGGAATATCTAAAATTACACAAGAGATGGAAATCCAGGTGGTTACAGTATCTAAAAAAAGTGTAAAAGCGGGAGAACAGAATCTAATCGCCTACATAGATCAACGGGTCTATGTCTTAGTAGGGAACCCATACGTAGGTGGCTTGCATGGAGTTCCAAAAGAGAAATTGAGTTAAGAAATCAGAGGGGACTTTACAAGTCCCCTCTGATTCATCCTTCTTCCGAAAGAAGTTGGTATAACGATTTTGTTTTGCTAAGTTCATCGAATTCCTCTTCTTTTATTTCCTGTGCTGCAGTAACTACTTCACTTAAAAATTGCTTCATTGCATCCTTAGAAATTGCATAGGAATTGTATTCTGAAGAAAGCTGTCCTTTACTCATATCATCGTATACATCTTTCTTACTTTTTGTTTCATCCGTATATTCCATAAGTTGCCAGTTTTGATTATCCGCGGTTCCTAAATTCCGAATCCGACAACGCTTTGTATAATCCTCTTTTATGTAACCCATAAAAACAGGAAACTCAGAATTGTCATCTCCCATATAACCGCGAATAACCTCAACCGGTGTCATCACAATACAGACGATTTTATCATCGTTTATCACACCCCGTGAATGACAAGAGATATCAAATTCATACACTATTGATTTTCTCAATTTTTCTCACCCCATTTTCATAAAATATTTCTGTACCATCTGGTAATATGCAAAGTAGGTTTTCAACATTTACGTTACTAAAATCATCATCTAAATAGATGATTTCAACAGATTCCTCAGGTGCATCTAATAAAAATGCTTCCGTAACCAATCTATCAACACTAAAACAATAACGTTCTTTGTTTACAACCAGGTTTCCTATGATCCGTTTTTCTTTTTTTGATATATAAGGACTTAACTTCCTTCCTTTATAGTTATTTTTTCCTGCATAACTTATAACACTTCCTTTCATAGTAATCGCATAATTGGTGAATTCTCCGTTTAAATAGATATCTTTTTCATAGCTATCATCGATCTCTTGGTAAATTGCTTCTCCGAATGTGAATTCTAATTTTCTTCCATTAAGTTTATATTTCACTTGTTTCACTCCCTTAGATACTCGTTTTTATTAGGCAAAAGTATCTTCAAATGTTTAATTTTATCACATGTGATGATATAAAGAAAATCATTGGTACTGACCTGATTACAAATAAATCCTACAAGATACTCTCCATCACTAGAAAATTCACAACAAATTAAGCATTCGTTATAGATTGTAATATATAACAGATTTGGTTCAAGTCCCGGCTCCATCATCAAATGAACCACCCCGATTTCCTCTCTTAAATCAACGCATGATAAACATACAACATTGAACATTGTTAATTTAAGAGAAAATTCAACATGTTGTAATACTTCACCAGTACCATTGTTGAAATTTTGAAATTTGTTATAGATCTCTGTGAACATGGGGTCATCAAATTCTGTATTAGAGACAGTTGGAATAAAAAACCCATTCATTCGGATGGTTGCATTTTCTTTAAGTTCAGGCCAATTAACAAAATACACTTATTTTTTCCCTCCTTCGTCTCGCATTAAAATTCTATGCATTACATCCAGTAAAAAATTATCTTCTTGTACTGGGGTGAATACATAGACCCGTTCTCTCGTAGGTGTTATTGTCACACGCATAATAAGTCTGGTCTCTGGAGATTCTTTTATAAATATTACCCTTGGATACCCCTTATACTCTGACTTTTTTTCATCCTTATCCTCTTGAATAAATACGCCACCGTTTTTGATAACATCTATAATATCTTCAAAGTTGTAGGGGTATAGACCTAGATTTAAAAAGTTCCAACTCTCCATCTTTGATCCTTCCCCTTGCTCTTTAAAAAGATCGATTATGGTTTTAGGTCCATATTTCTCCGGTATATTTTTCACAAGAACAACTGCGATATGAAATAACCATTTTCTTACAAATTCCTTACCATTTTTTTCAGAAGGACCCTCTGTGATTTTGAAAGGATCTTTTTTGATAGCTGCGGATGCCTCATCTAATAAACCTTTCATCGTAAAAATTTCTGTTGTTTTTTTCTCATCGTGAGTATCTTTTTCTATTTTTACCTGGTTATCGTCTTTATTTGTTTCATGAAATTCAATCATAAAACCCTCCTTTTATAAGTTCTTTTCCTCTCATTTATAATATATCGTTAAATAGAAAATCGAAACGATTCATTAATCAGAAAGGAGGAAGTTAGTTGGGGCGACGAATTATTCGAATTGATGGAAAATATTATGATATGGGGACACCTAATGTATCATTTCTCCAGGTAGCCAATGATTTACAAACACTGGGTGTAGAACATTGGTATTTTCTTTTGGAGATAAAAGATGTGTCTCTGATAAATGTTAACCCTCACGCAGTAGATAAAGACGGCCATTCCACAAATACTAAAGAGGAAGTAGAACGTATTAATACGGAATGCAGATTCAATCCTTGGTATTATTTGAGAGAAGTAGCAAGAATACCAGCTCCAGGTAGACCAACTGGTATCCCATATGCTGCTAACCGAGGAAACATTGCACAAGCATGGTGTATTCTAAAAGGGATTGATTCTTGGCTTTGTTTAACACGTCAGAAAGGAAAAACGAAATCTGCACTTTGCATTCAGGGATGGGCATATAGCTACGGTACCTCAAATACCAAATTTATTTTTATCAATAAAGATGGTGAAAATGCGAAAATCAATTTACAGGATTTCGCAGACCAGATTGATATACTTCCAGAATACATGCAATTTAAGTATGTTTTAGATGAAGATGGAAAGGTAATCAAAGGGAGAAATAGCGCAACTAAGATGCGTCACCCGATTACGAAGAATGAAATTGTCGTGACAAGTAAGGCACCAAACCCGAGTGAAGCAGCAAAGAAAGGAAGAGGTCTTTCAGCTGCAATTCTTCATTTTGATGAGGTGGAGTTTACGCCTTTCATTGATGTTATTGTAGGAAACTCGGTATCCACATTTGAAGAGTCTGCTAAACGGTCCAGAGAAGCAGGTGGTATGGCGGCTCGTATCTTTACTTCGACGCCAGGAGACCCAGATACTGATGAAGGTCGTCGTGGAGAGGAACTGTTAGAAGGTACTAGGGAATGGAAAGATAAGATGTATGATTGGTCTGTAGAAGAGATTAATGAATATCTTTATGCAAACCAGAAGCAAGGCATTGCTTACATCGAATACTCCTATTTACAAATTGGGCTTACCCGGGCATGGTTTAAGCAAACAGCACAAAAAATTGGCAATGATATCATTGTACGGCGTGAGATCTTATTACAAAGATTACGCGGTTCTTCAAATTCTCCATATCCACGAGAAGATATTGATCATATTATTGCGGCTGAAGCGAAACCAATTCGTACAGTATTATTACAAAAATATTATGATTTGGTAATTTATGAGGAATTAAACCGAAATGTTCCATATATTGTCGGTATCGATTGTTCAACTGGTACGGTATCTGACTCCAATGCGATGACTATTTTAAATCCTTATACCGTTAGACCAGCTGCTACATTTGAATGCTCTTATGTTGGGGAAACAGTTTTCGAAAAGATCATTATGGAATTGGTGAAGGATTATATTCCACGTGCAGTCCTTTGTATTGAGCGTAACCATGTAGGGGATTCTATTATTGATCATCTTTTACATACACCATATGCAGGACGTTTATACTTTGATAAGTATAAGGAAATTGCAGAAGAAAATATGAAAGCACTGGAAACGAGAGAATCTATCTTAAAAGCGAACGCTAAGATGAAAACATATTACGGTGTTTATACAAAAGATAAATCAAGAGATGCAATGTTTAAAATTCTTGCAAACCGTATCAGAGACTACCAAGAAGACTTTGTTGCTCATTCGATTATTCGGGACATTGCAAAGTTGGTGATGAAAAACGGAAAGATTCAAGCTGCGTCTGGTGCACACGATGATGCCATCATGTCATACAACATCGCAATGTATATTCGTTTTTACGGAAATAATCTTCCATGTTTCGGATTTGATCCTGCAGATTTAGCAATACTAGATAACGAAAACCAAAATCAAGGTATAGAACGTGCTTTTACATTTGACCGAAGCTCATTACCAGAAGAGGTACAAGAATTTATTGATGTCGAAGCTAAAAGAAAAGATGAAATGAGTTACGAAGAGCGTTATATCCAAGATGTAACAGCTTCTCAGGCAAGAGATATGAAACTTACAAGGAGAGGTTTATTACATAACAACGTTTATGAGAATACTCCGGAAAGGATGGATGATCAGTTTATTCCAGAAGAAATAGATCGTATGGATAGTGATTTCTTCGATGAAATGAATCATGAAGATGAATTTTCTCTATTTTAATTATCTTTTTAAAATACCTATAGTAATGGATTTTTATACAAATTCACTTGGAAATTTCCTTAGAAAATGGTGCGACACAGTTCCCCGATTTAGTTAAGCAGTGATAATTTATCGTGTCTCCGGGAACCCAGTAAAATCAAGGGTTTCCGGACTTTTTCCCAAAAAGTGTCCGATACATAATAGCGCAAAGAAACTCAAAATGTCTTTTATTGGTGGAGAATATCCCATTTTAAGTCCAGGAGTAGTAGAACCGAATAGTGGAATTAATCTTATTACTGATTGGATAAATGTCGGATTAAATCCAATTGCAACTGTATTTTCTAGTGGTGCTCCGTTAAGTGGTTCAACACCTATGGGGGCTGTAATAATAAATACTTGTACAGTCAGTTTCAAGGGTACATTTATCAAATTTGATGGTGGGTGTAGAAATGTAGGTTCATCAGCTACAAACATAACAGGTATATTCGCGACAGTTGCAGTTTTTTATGAAGTATAAAAAACATACAGAGCATAAAGAATATACTATAAAGATTAAAAATACCATTTTATTCTCTAACCCCGATTTAGTTAAGCAGTGATAATTTATCGTGTCTCCGGGAACCCAGTAAAATCAAGGGTTTCCGGACTTTTTCCCAAAAAGTGTCCGATACATAATAGCGCAATAGAAAGATCAACAAAAATCGGGCATTTAAGTCCATTTTGTTTAGTGAAAGAGGGAACTGTCACTATTCCTGCAAATAGTTCCAGACATATAAACATAGATACATGGGTTTCTGTTTCATTCTCACCCTATAGTTATGTGACGATCGTTAATTTAGTTACCCGCTTTGGGATACTAAGTGGAACCGACAATCTTCATGACGAAGTAAATGGTGTATTTATCCATAAATATGGGGGGATAAATGAATTTGAAGGGAATCGTGTCCATGTGTATTTATCTGGCCCATTTTACAATTTTGACTCTTATGCTCAAACCATAAATGCCGGTTGGATCTTTGCTTCAGTTGTATACAACTGAAGATTTGAAATCTATTATGAGAAGAAAAAAGCTTTAACCTCCCCTTCTGGGGAGGTTTTTCTTTTTCACCCGACCATTAATGATTAAATAATATTTATCCCATATATTTAATCATTAGTAAGTTAAGCTGTATGTATTTTTTTCTCTAAAGAGAATTTATCATTTAGTCATGTCTACATACATCAAAGTATATGCAGAAATCACTAAATGATTTTTATCTTCACCTAAATAATATATCAATTTTAAAACCTGGAACCCGATTTTTCACTTAAAAAATAAAAAAAAAGAATTTGTTTGATATGTATGGTTGTGTCAGATATTCCGACACAACCATCTTAAGAAAGGAAATAATATAACGTGATAAGACTGACATAAAGGACAATAACCTTATCGAATATTGGAAACTTTTTTGAAGAAAAGAAAAATGTGGAGTGGGGGGTTGTTTTCCACTCCACTTATCAGTCTCATCCCCAAGATAATATATCATTCAGTTTTAGATGTGTCTCTAATAAGTTTCTTAAGATATTCCTCTACATTACTGATTTCCACAATATCTACATTCCAACGATGTGCTTTGTTAATCGGTCCTGTCTCTTCCGTAAATCCGTCAGGAATAATTAGAAAACTTGTCTTTGTACTGATATCTTCCTTTACAATTCCACCACATTTTTTAATCATTTCAGTGACTAACTTACTACGAATCTTATGGAACACTGCTATGAATTTGTATTCCTCAGCACTCACATCGTAGTAAACCTGGATAATTTTCATGAGCTTCTTAATCAATTTTTTATTTTCATTAACTCCATCTAAAATCTGTTTTGCCATGATATCAGCAATACCATTGATAAATACCAACTTTGATACCTTCATATCCTCTGCAAACTCAATCAAGTCATCAATATCATATACGGAGAACACCTTATCAAATGTAGTTTTCCCAGCACACTCAATACCGATCGCTCCTAACAATGTGGAAGCTCCTAAATATCTATGAGATTCCAGTTCTTTTATGATATTATCAACTGATGTTTCGTCATACCTTGGTAATTTTACCAATTCATTTCGAACATCTTTTAATGTATACAGATCCAGAATTGTCTTTAGATAGCCAGCGTTATAAAAATCTTTGATCGTTGCTTCTCCAATACCCTTCAGTCCAATTTTCTTTACGTAGTTTAAGATCTTTCCCCTTTCTCTACATGGACATTTTGGATTAATACAGTAATAGATAGTCTCATTCCGATTCATCTCCAACTGTTCACCACATTCCGGGCAATAATCTGGTGGGTTGATTGGTGGATTTCCACTACGTTTACATTTTGGATCTTCTGGATCCCATACCAGATATGGGGTGATTTCATACAAGATTTTTACTTTATCACCTTTCGCAAGTCTTAACTTTCTGGCTCTTGCAACAGAACCAAGTGATGCATCACTAACAGACACTCCTTTCATTTTTACAGTTTTAAAGACTGCCCTTGGAAAGATTCTACCTGTAGTCGTTGGGTTATATTCAACATTGACAATTTTGGTATAAGCAACATCTTCGTTAAATTTATAAGCAACTTCATACTCGTTCTTATTCTTTACTCTCCCGAGTATTTCTCTAAGTTCCTTGTTGATAATGTATATAACTGCCCCGTCACAACGCAACCCATCAACAGTTCGATGTTTCTCTGCAAATTTTCGAATCTTATCTACATCTTTTAGTTTACACCGAATGTGAGGTCTTTCAAGAGCATTTGTTGCTAGTTCTTGTAACTCTTCTGTTCCGTCATCATTCAAAACAGAAGTACGCAACCTGATTACTTCTAATAAATTTTCACGTCCGTCTAACGTGTCCGTATTTACAATAGAAGAAACGACTGATCTGGTGGTTAGATACTTTTTACCAAACTTTTTGTTGTAAATATCAAGATCTTGATTTCGCATCATGACTTCTGTTTTAAGCCCATATGGTCTCCCAGTCATTCTTAAGTCTCGGATTCTAGATGCATTTACAGTAAAAACAAATGTTACATCTTTGGCTTCGTTCGCTTCTGTATCACCACGTAATAACGCACGATCTAGCCGGTTCTTTTCATCAAATTCAAAAGTTACAGATACACCATCCCATTTTGGAAATACATAGATTTCTTCTTCCCACAGGTTTACTTTTCTTCCTGTTTTTTCATAAATGATATTCTCTGCAGATTTTACCCATTCGCGTAAACCGCGTCTGGATTCATTTGCAACTTCTTCATCCTCCAATGCATAAATTTTCTTCAACGTTCCTCTGAGAGATGGGTATTTATGATTATAGACCATACCCTTCCGGATATTTTCAGTAGAAATCATTTCTTCCCCATACCGTTCCAACAACTCATAAATCCGATCATAATCATAATCAGATACCACGTTCTCTTCTCCGGACTGATTGTATAAGACCTGTAAAAGGTACACAAGCAGCATAACATTCTGATACTCATCATCACTTAATTCTTTTTGATCTATTTGGCACCGGACAAGATATTGAACATAAGACTGAACTTGTTTTTCTTTCAGTGCTTCTGCGAGACGGTGGAAGAAGTCATTCTCATCACCTTGAATGTGTTTACACTCTTCTCGAAATGAATTCAATAACTGATTGATATCGATCAGCTTGTTTAAATCTTCTTTCTTCATTTTTCATCTACTCCTTTCTCTTCTTAATGATAATATCTAAATGTACTTTTGTTTTTCTCTGTCAGAAAAACCTCGGTGGAACATTTGTTTAAAAAATTGACAGGAGGAAAGTAGAAAAAAATGGGAGTTGTTGAAGAAATTAAGTCGTTTCTGCGCACAAGCGCAGATGTCGCAAATAAAGTAGACTCTGTAAACACCAGAAGTATTGCCCGCGGTGCTTCAGAGCAATCATTTAACTTCTCTGCATTGATAGATGAAACGATACCTTTAGATCGTGCTTCAGCCTTGATGAGACAGACGGATCGTCTTTATGCATCATGGACGCAGATTTATTTAAGCGCAGTAGGGTGTATCGATCTTAACTATATAAAAAATCCAAAGCAGTTTATCGCTAAATATCAGCCAAGGTTCAATTTGGAAGCAGCTGAAGATGAATACGAATGCTGTGATCCTGAACTGAGGGATCATCTTTACGGAGATAGTGAATTATTTTTTGCTATGGAAAGTGCTGGCTGCACATATCTTTTGGTTGTAGCTCCTGGAGAAAAACCGTCATACGCATTGTATGCTTCCATGGAATCAGCAAGAGAGGAGCATTTAGCTGGATACAACCTTAAAGGTTTGAGTGGAAGAAAGACATATTCTTTCATGGAAGCAGAAGCTGGTGATATTGTAGATGCTGCTTTAGATGCTGCAATTCGATCAGGGGCGAGCGCCCAATTACAGGATACCTCCAGAATTCAGGGTCCTCGTATGTCGGATTCAGATGTAAAAAAGTTAAATGAGATGCAGCCATACGTCATTGAGTTGAAGCTTTTGGCAAGCAAGGGTGATAGTTCCTTTTCCCAGTATATTACCTTCAGTGTAGGTGTGAAGACAATCATGCATTTGGGAAGACAAGAAGTCATTGCAAAGAATTTGGTTTATGTTCTGCGAAACAAAAACCCAATGTTTAATTTCATCCGATGGACAACTGGGGAGATTTCCCTTATGAAAGATTTGATCCTACATCTGGATGATATCAACTTTGATATTGCAAATAAGACGGACCGTACAGGAAAATTCATTGCATCTCTGAAGAAGTTAAAGAAAAAAGGTGTAAAGGCAGGTGTAGGATTTGGAATCAACCGGCTGGCACCATTTGCAACTCTTGCAATTTCCTCTTCTACTTATGAAGAGGTGAAAAATAAATATGGGTATGACTTAAAAAACATGACCTTTGCAAAAAAGATCATGGATGAGTTATTCCTGATGTCTTTTATCATCTTAGATGATATAACACAGACAATTGATATTCTGGTGGATGGTCAGTATGATTTCCAAACGTATTCTCTGGAACAATTGGATCGTGAAGTCAACATGAATAGTAGTAAACTAAGTAAGGAGCTTTTATCCATGCTTGGGGCATAAAGGAGATGAGTGTATGTATTCAGATTTAAATATTTCTCCTGCCGCAATTCCAAACAATTTAAGCCATTTGACAAGACGAAAAGCGCTTGCCGTATCCTCTGATATCAGTGAGGGTTCTTATATTACAGTGAAAACAGCAACGGATTTATCGAAAGTCCTTATCTATAAACGGACAGCATTTAAACCGGTAGATCCATCTATTATGCGGTGGGATGGTGAAAGATTTGATTATAGCTGGTATTCGAAAGATGCAGATACATTTCTTATTGCAAATGCGGAACAGCTTGCAGGATTTTCGGATCTAGTCAGTACAGGAACTACATTCGAAAACAAAACTGTGAAATTGATTGCAAATATCGACCTAAACTATCATGAATGGAATCCAATTGGTGGTGGGGTTAAATTCCAGGAAATACCACAAGAAGGTGGTGTTTTTTATGATGTTACCTCACCGGGTCGATATTTTTCCGGAACATTTGATGGGAACGGGTTTGCTATTTATGGATTAGCAATTCACGGATTAACGACTGAATGTGACCGATTCAACGGATTATTTGGTTCTTTAAAACGCGCAGTAGTTAAAAACGTCATCTTAGAAGATGTACGTATTGGAGCTATTGAAAACGGTTGTGGGTATGCGGGTCTTTTTGGATATGCTGAAGGGACTTCATTTATTAATAACAGCATATCTGGAAATATTTGTGGAGAACATTGTGCCGGTTTTGGCTGTATAGCTGTGAACAGCTCATTCTATGGCTGTGTGAATATGGCAAAATTACGACTCGGTACGAAAAGAAAAAATCGCTCTTTGGTTATTGGCGGTCTGGTTGGTCAAACAAGTATCTCCGATGAAATGGCAGAAAATCTTGATTGTAGACAACCAAATATGTTCGTTAGCTGCTCACAGAATGGAAAGATCGTTGCTAACGGGAAAGATGTGACCGGTATTTGGGGTGGGCAGTTATATGGTTGCTTTTTTGTTGAGCCTAGGAAAAAAGAAAGGGGAATTGTTATCGATCATTGTAAGATTGGAAATGATTGTGATATTTATATCGACGAATTTTCCCCTAGAGAAACATCAGCAATTTTCTTTGGGAAGGACAACCATAACCACTCATTACGAAACCACATCTGTGGAAAAGATAATAAAGTCGACTTGATGAATGGGTTGATAGGAAAAACAAGCACAGATCTTGCAATTACACTTGTTCGGGTAACAGAATCAAAAGTTATTGATTCTATGGTGATTCCGGGAACTGTCAATACCATGAAATCTGATATAAACGACAAATCTTTCCGTACAATTGATACCACAGCGTTACATGCAGAGGATGCAATTATCAATCTCGGGCCATGGTATAAATACATAAAGAGTGCATCTGTATAAGAAAGGAGTTATCACATGAAAATCAAAGTACAATATGCAACAAAAAATCCTTGTTTTAAAAAAGCAATTAACATTGTACCGGAAGGATTAATGTTACACTCGATCGGAGTTCCTCAGCCGTCAGCAGGGGTTATGGCAAAAACTTGGGATAAATCGGATGCAGGAACAGCTGTACAGGCGGTATTACAGGAAGATGGGACTGTCATTCAGCTGTTACCTTGGAATTATAGAGGCTGGCATTGCGGCAGCGGACCAAAAGGTAGTGGAAACAGTACCCATATTGGTATTGAGATGACAGAACCAAACACCATCCGTTATACTGGTGGGGCTTCCTGGAAAGATGGAGATCCGAAAAAAACAGAAAAATTCGTCCGTGGGACTTATAAAACAGCCGTAGAGCTGTTTGCGAAATTATGTAAAGATTACAACTTAGATCCATTAAAGGATGGTGTTATTATTTCCCATTCCGAAGGCTGTAAAAGGGGAATTGCAAGTAATCATGGAGACGTGGAACATATCTGGTCTAAATTTGGCCTTTCTATGAAAGGTTTTCGTAAAGATATTGCTGAAAAAATGGGTAAAACCGATTCATCAAATAAACCAACAAACACATCAACATCAAAAGATGACGGATCTTTCCTGGTACAGATTACGACAAATTCTTTAAATATTCGTGAATCTGCAACTGCTACATCCAAAAAGGTTGGCAGCGTTTGTAAAGGGGAGGTATATACCATCGTAGATACTACAGGAAACTGGGGGAAATTAAAGAGTGGGGCTGGTTATATCTCCTTAAACTATACAAAGAAAATTTAAGTTAAGATCGGAGATAAAAACATGGAATCATATTTTGGTAATATTTTAGCGATAGAATCAGCTGAAATTGAGATGAAGAAGATAGTACGAGCTGTAAAGTTCTATGAAGATCTGGAAACTCTTAATATCAGAGAAGCTGAAAACCGTGCTTTTATGGAAGATGGGGGGTCCTTTGAGACCCTCTGTGCTTTTTATGAGGATGCAGAGACAGAAGAAATGGTAAAAAAGAAAAAGAGCATACGTAAACGAGCCTGGGAGTCGGTTCTCAATCTCTGTAGAAAGATTAAGAAGTTTTTCGAAACCAAAGAGGAAGAACAAATCGACCCTAACCAAGAAGTGGTGGTAGATGCTACTAACCGTAAAATTAGAAAGAATCTGATTGACTTTTTTAAAAAATGGAAAAATTCTTTATCTCACCCATGTAAAAACCCGAAGGCTTTTATCAAAGCTATAGTACCATTAGCTGTATTGATAGGTGGAATTATGGCTATCAAAGCTAAAGGTAAAAAGATATCTAAGAAGAAAAAGACAACAAAGAGTGAAACTGCGGCCCCAATTTCTAAGAAAACGCAATCAGTCCAACCAACTTCATTGCCGCCTAAGAATAATACTGTGAAAGAAAAAGTAAAAGCTGAAGAAGGCGAAGTAGTTGTTAAAGCAGGAGAATTACTGAAGGATAAAAAAGAATTAGAAAGTGAGGTGCTGGAGCCACTAACAAAAGCTACAGAAGAATTGGTAGATGTAGATGCACAGCTTAGAGATAAATTTGCAAAAGAATATGCAAAAGAATTAGATGAATTAAATAAATCAATAGAACAAGTATCAAAGACTGTTTCCATTCTAAAAGAGCAGAGGGCTAATTTGGAAAGTGAGCTAGAAAGTCTTAAAGAACAGAGCTCTAAGTCAACTGATGAAATAGATAAAGCATATGATGATGTGAGATTGGCAAAAAAGAAACTTCATGGAGATTTTTCTGAAAAGAATAAGATGTACAAAGAATCACCAGAAAAGTTAGATCATCGAACCAGAGATTTGTTTCAACGGGTGGAGAAGTTAGAAAAATACACAGACAAAAAAGAAGAAGAACATAAAAAACTTTCAGATGAATTATTTAAATTATACATCAGTCCGACAAAAGATCGGAAAAAAATTGCTATTATAGAAGAAAAAATAAAAAGAATGGACTTGAGAATAATTAAAGCAATGGATTTATCGTCTGAAATCAAAAAATATAAGATACGACCGAGTAAAGAACTCGAAGAGAGGGTAAAAAAATTAGAAAAACAGAGAGATGAGCTAATAAAGAAACATGAAAATCTTAATGATGAGATATATAAAAAAAGTTTACAATTGAAAAGATTAGAATATGAACAAGATAAAAAAATAGATGAAATGGAATCATTAAAGAATAGGGCAGGACTGGTTGGTGAACTAAAGGAAAAAGGACTTGATGAGGTGATAAGAAATGGTAGAAAGAGGTAATGATATGGATTTTTATTTAGAAGAGGCTCAAATCAATATGGAGAAGGCTATCCTGGTTTCAACTTTTTACGAAGATATGGAAGATTTAAAAATTCGTGAAGCTGAGTTAAAAGCTCTTAATGACGGAGGTTCTTTTGATAGTTTTTGTGAATATTACGAAGATGCCGCTAGTGATGGCCAGAAGAAAGACGGAATTATCAAACGTGCTTGGTCTGCTATTTTAAATTTCTGTCGTAAAATTAAAGAATTCTTCTCGAAGAATAACAAAACGCCAAAGAATAGTTCTGAAAAAGTGGAAGAAGATGCTAATGATAAAGAAGTTCGTGGAAAATTTTTTGATTTCTTTAAGAAATGGGGAAATGCGTTATCCCATCCAAAATCTAACCCGAAGGCATTTATAGCTGCAATTGCTCCGCTGGCTGCATTGATTGTTGCGGTAAAAGCTATTCGAAAGAAGAAATCTAAAAAAGTTCAAACAACAAAAGGAGAGTTATCTAAAGAAACAAACTTGATACATAAATTGATCATTGATCCCATAACAAAGGCTTCTGATGAATTGGTAAAAGTGGATGAAGGAGATTTATCTAAAGAAGATATCCGTTCAATAGACAAGGCAAAAGCTGCGTTCGGTTATGCACTCAGTGAAATGAACCGTCACCAAGCGAAATTGTTAAAAGCGATTGGAGAAGAACTTGAGACTGGTGAGATTTTAACGGGTTTCCACAATGACACAGAGGTGATGCAAGCAAAGCATTCTAAAGAAGGAGTGGAAGAGAAAAAAAACAAATTGATTCCCACTTAAAAGGAATTGCAAAAGAAAAGAGTATGCTTGGTTTTCGTATTGAGAAAATACAGAAAGACATAAAAGCACTTGACAATAAATCTATCATTACTTCAGATGAGGATCAAGCAACAATAGACAAGTTGCAAAAGGAGCTCAAAGACATATCTGTCAAAATTAAAAAATTAGATGGAGCTGCTGAAGAACAGAGACGAGAAAGAGATAGTCAGAAAGTAGAAGATTATACAGGTTATTTGAATTCTTTAAAACGTGACTACGAGTATTCTACTAGGAAACTCTTAGCTCTCAAAAATAAGATGGATAAGAGTTTAGAACCTAAAAAAAGTAAGAGAACTGTTAAATAAAGAAATAAGTAGAAAAGGAGAAAAAATATTTATGGATTATGAATTAAAAAGTGCTGAAATTGCTTGTGAAAAAGCGAATACAGTTGCAGACTTCATGGAAGCTATGGAGTACATTGATCTGAAAGAAGCAGAATTACGAGCGTTCTCGGAATCAGCCGATATGGAGACTATGGAGCAGTATTATGAAGAGGCTGTATCTGGAAAAGCTGAGAAAAAAGAGGGAGCTATCAAAAGGGCTTGGAATGCTATCGCAAAGTTATGTGCAGAAATTATTAATAAAGTTAAAAGTCTTCTTGGTGGCAAAAAAGTAAAAAATCTTGGATCGGGGAGGGTGCAGACACCGAAGGCAAGAAAGGAGATTCAGGAGAAAATTATCACATTCTTCAAGAAATGGGGAAATGCTTTATCCCATCCAAAATCTAACCCGAAGGCATTTGCCAAAGCTGTAGCTCCATTGCTTGTTCTGGTGGCTGGTATTGCAGCTCTTAAGCGAACCCACGTAAAAGGAAAAAAAGCCGAAACCGTTACAGAAAATGCATCAGAAATTGCCAAACGGACGCGAGAACTGGAGAAAGCAGCCGAGTCTTTACAAATAACAGCTTCTGAAATGATTGGACTCTCATCAGACAGTGTAGAAGAATTTTACAAACTGTTACCAACAGGAACACCGGCAGGTAATATTCGATCTGCAATAAATTCGGTTACCAAAGATATCAATTCAGAGATTCTTGCTATAGAAAAACAAATTGATGTGATAGATAGCAAGATGTTAAGATTAAATGGGTCGGAGCCTTATGGAAACCCAGAAAAACTGGCAATGAGTCCAAGAGAATTGGAAAAAGAGCGGAATAAAGATCTTAACAAATTGCTGGAAAAAAAGAAACGTTTGCAGAGTCAGGTTGACGTCTTAGGCAATATCAATTAATCAGATTGCTGAAAGACTTTATATTATTTAAACAGTGAAATGTCACATTTTAACAAAACATAAGAGGGTCTTTTAGACCCTCTCTATATCTAATAAGAGTTATTTAAAAGGAAGTGATTTCTATTTTTAATCTCGAAGATTTAGAGACCCCACTTGATTATAAAATTGCAGAAGGAAATCTCCGTATGCAAAAAATATTCACAGCTTTAGAATTCTGTGACCTGTTTAGAGGATTTAATAATGAAGAAAGCACCTACTTAGAAGATGCTTCATCTGAGATACCTCTGGACACATATATGGAAGCGAAAGATAAACTTACCAAAGCAATCCAACAATCTGAGATCAAAGAAAAGAATCTTTTAGCAAAGGTCTGGCAGGAATTAAAAAGTATTATTGAAAAACTGATCGATGCAATAAAGAATAAGAACCATACCGTTAATATCAAACTCGATAAAAATGCTATGATGAAAGTTTCTGGAAAAGAGGTTCAAAAACACAGCTTGCTCCGTGGTCTTTTTAAAGTGTTTGGAAAAGTCATAGGCAACCCACTTACTTTTCCATTCAAAGTGGCGGCTCTTATTCTCGGTATTAAAGCAGTACTTGCGGGGAAAAAAATATATGGAGAAATGAAAGAAACACAACAAAAAGTTTCAGAATTTGTAACTATGCCTTGGAAAAAAGTTGAAGAAATGCGAAAAGAAAAAGAAAAATGGCTTGATGTTATAAAATCTGGTGTTTCTAAACTTGGTTTAAATCCCGGAAAACTGGATGAACTCTTGCATGGAAAAAAAGAGCAAAAGAAAGGTGAAAGCCGTGAAAATGCGTCTGAAAAAAGTTTAGCTGCATCTCTACAAAGTTTAGGAAACGCAGTAGCAAAAAGTGTAGAGAATCTGGATAAGACAAAACCAATTCACTCACCAGAGAATCATTCAAAAGAAGAATTGAAAGCAGTAAACAAAAAACTAGAGAAAAAAGGTGCAAATCATCGTTACGTTCCTGCAAAGGATGGGAATGGAACCTATAAAGTAACAAATCAGGAGTATGAAGATATTAAATCTACGAAAGAAATTAAAAAGAAAGTAAATGTATCAGTGGAAGAAACCAAACAGATTCAAAAGGAAAAAGATCGAAAACGAGAGGAAAAAGAAAAAAGAGAAAAACACGAAAAGAAAGAAGCAACTGGTGCAAAAGATCGGTCTGTAAAAGAAGAACGTAAAGAAGGTGGAAAAAAACAGTATGGATCAATTCGTTCTAAAGATGGACGAAAAGTAAATCTTGATACTATTTTGGCTAGAAATGCAAGGCTTGCAGATGAAGAAAAGAAAGAAAGATGGATACTTGATGAGAACCTGGTGCCTACAAAAACGATGAGTGCATCAAGTTATAAATCTTTTGGAGAAAGATTAAAATCTGGTTATTATAAAGCTTTTCAGGCATCTGCTGATTTGTCTGATTCTGACTTAGTTGGTGATTCTTATCTGGAGAGCGATGGAAATTGGTGGGATTAAGAGATAGGAAAGGAGTGAAAGAGATTATGGATTTTTTAAATGATGCGACAGAAATTCTGTGTGCTGGGAGTGGATTACCATATAGAGAAGTCCATGCTGTGTTAGAAGATGCAGAATCCCCTATCACAAGGAAAAATATCGAGAAACTTTACCAAGCTGTCTTAGATAGGGGACATATCGATTTTGATACAATCCCACGTTCCAAAGGTGATATCACCAAATATTCAGGATATACTCCGATGATGGAGACATTACACACCTTGATAGAAACTGGGAATGTAGATAAAACGTATGCAGATATTATTAAGAACGTCGAGACTATACAGGAGGCGATTAAAAATCTGACAGTATTTAAGCCTTATTATACCCAGGCATATGCGAAAAATGTTGATGTTATCATCCTTGAGTACAATACATTTGTATTCACCTGCATAGAGGCCACCACAACCTTACTTTATCAATTCGTAGATTTTATACGAACACCATCTTCAGATATCTTACGTTCCAGTTTCAAGAATACCAAATATCGTCCAGATGCATTTTACTTTGAGCAGTTGATTAAGTTTAATGCAATTTGTAAAACCGGAAATTACAGAAAGTATCTGGATACAGTGGTTCGTAGCGGAAAAGAGAATTTTCTTGGTCTGGATGATGCTGTAGTTGTCGGCACAGTGGCTGTGGTTTCTGCAGTTATGCTATCGATTGTTCCTGTCACCAGGGCGTTGGTCTATACTTTTCAGGATATGCGTGGGAAGATTGCTCAAGATCTGGAGTTGTTAGCGTATTATCTGGAGCTAAATAAGACAGTTTTAGATGCGGATAAGACCAGAGACGATAAAGAACTCAAGAAAATCAAAGATAAACAAGAAAAGTTACTCGTAACTTTCTTACGTTTAGCGGCAAAAATAAGGGTACGGTCATTACATGCAGAAGAACTTGGAAAAAAGAATATTGAAAATGAAAATAAGGGAATGAGTATGAATCCCGGTGATGGGGATTCAGATGATGATTTCTCAATTCTTTAGAGGGGGTTGAAATGGATATGAGAAAAAAGACTCTCCATAAAGAGGAATCTTTATTGGAAGCAATTATGGAGTGTTGTTCTGAACTGGAAGATTCATGGATAAGCAATGCTTTAGATATCAAACCTCTCAATAAGATTATGGATCATTTAAATGATTATGCAGTTGATTATAAGGAAGATATTCTAAAGGCATTTGATTTAGCCGTGAGCAGCAGACGATATTCCAGAGTTTTATCACAGGATCTTGTCGAAGCTGTGATAAAATATGATGAATATCAGGATGAACTGGCAGAATTTATTAGTATAATTGCAAAAGAACGTAGAGATCCACAGAAGAAAAAAGAAATATTAGAACGATTAGCGAAAGCACATGAAGTAGATGAGAAATTCTTATCCGGATTAATCTTACTGGATGATAAATTACAACCACGTATGTATCCAGAAGCAGTCATGAATCTACAAACATTCATGTTGCTGGACACTATGATTGATAAAATTAAAGATAATTTTATCAATCTTTCAAATATTACAGATGATTTACCAGAGGAAGTTATTTCGTTAGTCGCTCTTTATGGAGAAAGCGTAAATTCCTTCCTTACAAGAATTACTGAAAGTTTGATTAATGAGTGTTGCAGACTTATCAGATTTAAGGAATATCACGAACCAAAGCTCAGTTTAGATAAGTATAAGCTTTTCTGATAAAAACAAATGGATAAAGTCAAAAAAAGAAGAAAGGAGGAACCTCAATGGAAGCTTTTTTTGAAGATACTACAGAGGCGTTTTTAGAATATCAGCATTCTGATCTTTCTTTATCTTTATTTGAGAATGAAATTTTGAATCTTTCTGATGTTCGCGAACAACTCACCTATATGGAATTTATGGAAGCTGAAGAAAGTCAAGATATTGACAACACCGCTTCTTCAAAAGAGAAATCAAAAGGAGTTGCTTCTTCTATCAAAGAAAAAGTTCTTGGAATGCTTCGTAGAATACGTGCTCTCATCGAAAAAGCTGTGGGAAATTTACGAAATCTTGCTGGTGGTGGAAAAGAAGAACTAACTGCCGAGGAGTATATAAATTCAGACACTGGTCAAATTCAGTTAGAAATGGATGCACAAGGTATGATGCAGGAGGTTGACCGTGAGTATGCAAAGCAAAGAAAGTTAGTAGGCAGGTTATCAGATTTATCTGGTGTGGATGTTCTCCTTGTGGAACAGGGGATCGATAAACTAAATGATATTATTCGTAAACATAGCAAACCGGTAATGGATAGTGCCCATGGAATTATTACAGTTGCTACCAGAAAGAAGCTCGCAAATCGGATTTTGAATAACATGGATGGGGTAAAACAGATGGATGCGAAGATTGAATCGCTGGTTAATAAGAATTATCCTCCAAAAGATCCAAGTCAGATGAAAAGAATGGAGCGTGCTATGACAAAGCTTACTACTCTTACGAATAAGTTATTTGATTCTTACGCCACAGTTTCCCGAACCATTAATAAAGGGATGAAGAAACAGGCAAAAATTAATAAACGTAAGTAAGAATTTGATTATAGAAAGGATGATGATAATGTTAGATTTATTTGCAGATTGTGACTATGACGTACGTGAAGAAATTGCTGCGTTGGAAGCTGCCGAAATTGCGTATGAGAAGGCAGAAATCGCATATCGTTCGTATGAAAAACTGGCTAATCTGAAAATCAAAGAAGCTGCCTTGCGGGCTGCCATGGAAGGCGGTGATATGGAGACACTCTGTGATTACTACAGTGAGGCAGAAGATGCTACTTCTGAAAAGAAGCAGGGTTTGTTATCCAAGGCGTGGACTTCATTAAAAAATCTGCTCAGAAAGATCAAAGAAACTCTGTTTGGAAAACAGGTAAAAGGGGGGACTGTATCTGAAAGTGATAAATCATTCATGGATACAGTTAGGAAAAAAGGTGGAGAGGTAATCTCTAAGATCAAATCAAATCCGTTCAAAAGTATTGCTGTTCTTACAACCGTTGTGGCTGGTCTTTATCTTATCGTAAAAACCATTACAAAGAAAAAAGGTGATGGTGATAATAAGGAAAAACAGGTTAAGGTTACGGATCAGGAGGCCAAAGGCTTTAAGAAAGTATTTGATGATTTTGTCGCAACTGTGGAAGGGGTGCTCGGAAAAGATCCCCAGAATTCAGCTGCAGGAAATGAAAAACCGGATTTGCTCAATAAATTCCGCTCCCATGTGAGCAGCATCTCCAGTAGAGGATCGGCGCTTGTTAATAGGCTGATTTATGGTAAAAATGGAGCATCAAAAGATAATGCAGAGGCATCTGAAAATCAAAAAGATGCTGATGAAGGTGAAGATAACTCCACAGAAGAAAATACTGAAGAAACAGGACAGAACTCATCTGCAGATGACTCTGATGATCTGTTCGGTGATTATTATGGGGAGTCTGAAGAGGACATAGACCCGTATGTTGAGAATCTTCTTAACGAAATTCTCGAAAATTAAACATCTCAGGAGGTAAAATAATATGAACGAGTTAGAAGCATTGTTCAATTGTGATGAAGATATATTAGATCTTGCAAGTGGAACCGGTATGTACGCAGAAGCAGCTTTGGAAAGGGTAACCGCCGAAAAGGCATTTAACTTAGACACCTTTAAAGTTGATTCTTTCATTGAATCTGTAGAGAGAGAATACCAGATCAACTTAAAACGCGGCGAGTTAAAGTGCATGGAAGATGGTGGTACAGAAGATGATTTGTTTTTCTTCGAAGACGCTGCAGAAGATGGCGCCTTACAGAAATTGAAAGTTGCCATTGGTAAAGTTATTGCAACTTTCAAACAGTTTGCTGAACGTCTTAGAACGCAGACTGTTTCAAAACTTTGTTCTGCTCAGTCGAGAAGTGCAATCTCTACAGCAGAAAAAAAGATTAAATTAAATCCTATTCTGCGCAATAAAAAGATGGAGGTTCGTAAGATCGATAAGCCCCTTGGTATTATCAAGACTTACAAAGCCAAAGCAGATTCAATGGCTGCAAAATATGTAAAGGGTATTGTAAAAGAGACTTCCCGGGAAACACTGTTGGATACCAGGGATGCATTTCGTGACGAATTCAAAAGTACAACAACTGGAACGGCTGCAATTACCATGATGAAGGTATCCGCTATTATTGCTGCTCTGGATAAAGAAATCGAAAAGCTGCCTACATATACAAGAAATGTAGAAGTTGAAAATGTTGCTACATTGGAAAAATTGCAGAAAACTCTGGGTGGAGAAGCATCAGCAGCTATGTCGGCAGCTATGCAGTCTTGTGCAAATTTCCGAGCTGAGCTGGCGAAAGAGGAAATGGATTTACATGTTGACTATGTGATGTCAATGATTTCTGCTTTGAAAAAGGCAGTATCAAAAGCAAAAGGCAATACAGAGTCCAAGCTTCCAAAGAGCCGGAAACATATGGAGAGTGCAGAAGATGAAGCAATGAGCATGATTGACGAGTTCATGGAGGAATCAGAAGGTTATGAAGATGACAGCGAAGGTTCCTATGATGAAGGAGATGAGGGGGATGGCAACGAAGATTATGGTGAATCTTCATCTGATGGAGAAGACAATTATGAGGAATCCTTCTCCGAGGAATTTGAAGATGTTTTCGGTGAGGATCTCTTAGGTTTTGCTGAATCTGAGGATGATGATGATTTAAGTGGCGAAGGTGACGGATTCAATGAATCCGGTGAGGAAGATCCTGCAGAGGATTGGATTTCAGCACTGGAGAATGAATTCAATATCTAATAAATGGTGGGTGGATGGATTAAAACCATTCACCTACGTTTTTTCAGAAAGGTGTGATCATATGGAAGCATTTTTAGAAAGTATGCAGGAAGAGTTTGATTATTATGATGACCAGCTAACTCGTCTAGCTTCTTTTTATAAAGAAGTGCCTCTTTATCAAGAAGTTTTCGAATCTGAAGATAAAGAGATTCAAAAGACGAATGAGACAAATAATGAGATTGAAGCTAAAAGTCTCACTGTTGTACAAAGACTGGTTGCAACAATAAAGAAAATTCTTAATAAAGCGAAAGAAATCATCAATAATATCTTCAATTGGTTTAAAGCAACAAAAGATGAACAGAGTGCATTTCGGCAATTTCAAAAAGAATGTAAAAACAACCCAGAATTTGCAAATAAAAAAGTAACGATGAAAGAATGGCGCAAAATCAACGACATTCGGGAAAAACATTTGAGCAGCATGGAAGCAGATTATAAAAACTTAAAAGACGAAGAAGCAGAGACCAGAGAGTCACTCCTCACCGACGCACAAGAAGTCATTAAAAAAATGGGCAAAGAGATCGCTGATGTCACAACGTCTGAAGGTGCTGCTATCACTATGGTTGGTGCACTTAACTATGCAAAGCAGTCCCAACAGCACGCTGCCAAAGTCCAGATGATGATTGACTGGGATTTTGGTTTAATGAATGCCTTGGAAAAGAAGTTAACAAGTCGAGAAATCCGTAGATTTAAAAGAAAATTAAAAGGTATACAGATTCGCTTAAAAATTTTAAATCTGATTGGTCGTGGGAGATGTGAGCAGGCAAAATCTTTACGGGAATGTATCGCCGATGTTACAAAAAAAGGCAGCGACATGATGAAAGCACAACGTATTGCAATGCATAATAAAGCGACCAGAGGTGCTGCAAAAGATATTGCCGGTGTGGCCGGAGGTACTGTTAAAGATGTGGGGGTTGGATATGCCGAAAAGAAGGCACGCCTAAAATATTTACAACATGAAAATAAGAAAATTGAAAAGGCAAGGGCCAAAGAAGCTTCAAAAAAAGATACTTAAAAAATAGGGTGGGTAGTTGTATAACTATTCACCTTTTAACCCTCAAAACCGTGTTGCGAGTTTTCAAAATGATATAATATTTAGATGAAGAAAAGAAAATTACATACGGTAGCCCACTATCAAGTGTGGGAGAAAGAAGGATATTATGGAATTAAGAGGATTAACTGCAACTGAAGCTACAATCAAGGATCTTTGTTCTGCCAACACCGGTTATGAATGCATTAAGGGGTTATGTTATGTTAAAGCAGAACCAGTTGTAACATCTAGGGGATGCCTTGGTACTTTCATGGGAGACGGAAGAGAATACACAGAGGTTGTTGATACTTTCGATTCTTTTAATGATATTACCGGAGATGTAACCATTGTTAGAACTCAGGAAGAATTACGAGTTGAGATGGTGATTGACCTCAATGCTGTCCTCAACAAGCCGCTTCGTGGTATGAGCATGAGCATTCGGGAGTCTGATTGTCAGCTGCATATCATGGAATACAAGATCAAAGATCGCAGCAGTAAGGAGATGATCATTAAAGGAGCTCTCTCTTTGAGAGATCCAGAAACCATTGTAGATAAAGAAACTGGGAAGTGGAACCATAGTTTCGTCATAAAACGATTTACGGAATCTCAGTGTGATGAAGTTACTGATGAATCTGAGAAATAAGGGGGCTTTTAGCCCTCTTTTTTTCCTCTTTTTTATACTTATTAATAGATATTTATTTTTAAACCCCGATTTAGTTAAGCATTCTATATTTTGGGAATTCAAAAATATGTAGTTTTTTGGGAAACGGAAACTATATATAGAACAGGTTTTTAAGGATTCTTAATAAAAATAATCCATGAAAGGAGAAAATAAATATGGCGAATTATCAGGTTGAGCCTACCTTTATTGATGAGGAGCTGAAAGAAAATAAGCTCTTCATTAAAACCCGAGTAGGGGATATCTTAACAGGGCCATTAACGACAGGTTCTCTCACTTTACCTGGGAGTGATCCAAGTGAAATGCTCAGCGTTACGATGGCGAATATCAAGATGTATTTATTTAATCTTGAAAAGATTGCTGAAGAAAAAAGAGAGGTTTCAGACAGCTTAGATTCTGCAAGTTCCATAAACATAGCTTCCAGCAAAGCTGTAAATGACTTGAATATCCATCTCGGAAATGTCGATACTACACTTGGTAATCATGCCACTGATATCGCGGGAAAAGCACCTATATTCCACGCAGACAGTGATCTTACTTACGGCGGAGCAACAGAAGCAAAATACGGACATGTCCGGCTTTCAAATATCTATGCAGCACCAGTAACAGAAGGTGGTGCAGAGAATTCTATGGGCGCTTCCCAGGCTGCATTATACAATGCTTATAGTGCTCTGAATAATGCAAAAGCGGCAAATGATCATGCAAATGCGGCAAAGACTTATGGTGGAGCAACAAGTTCCTTATATGGTCATGTAAAGCTTACAGATACGTACAATTCGGCTGTGAATTCTGGTGCTGCAGATAACTCATTAGGTGTTTCCCAGGCTGCATTATACAATGCTTATCATGATCTGGATGAACGGGTCAAAGCAAATGTTGCTGCGATTAATACCAAGGCAGTAACAAATCATGCAGTGAATGCTGCAACTTATGGTCTTGGTACTGGTGGGGTGTATGGACACGTAAAATTAAGTGACGGTTATGCGACGGATAATGCCAGTAATGCGGCTGCAGCACATGGAATTGCTGCTTCATCTTGGGCACTTTATCGGGCTTATAGCACAAATCTGGCCTCGATCAATACAAAAGCTCCGAATACACACGTGAGTGAAACAGCTACATCAGCGAAATTTTCACATGTGAAATTAAGCGATGCATACACTTCAAGTGGTGGTGGAGCAGCGAACGGAGTTGGTGCTTCTAGCCTTGCAGTTTACAATTTATATGCATGGGCTAATGGAGAAATATCAGCGCTGAAAAATAGTGTTAATTCACTAAATAGCGCAATAGACACGAGTCCATATTTACACATACCTGGTAAGAATAAATGTCTGTTCTCATACAATGCGCAAACGAATACATTTACCAGAGGAGAATATGATAGTGGTAGTCCTGGAAACTTTGACGAAATGTCTTTGGCTTTAAAAGATACCACCAAACGAGATCGTTATTTAAGAACAGGATTTTACATTGATCTTACGTTGGCTAACGGTCATCATTATGAGATGTTTGGAAACTTAGATACTTACTGGAGATATGGTGATATAGAAGTTGGTCATCATATTGATTTTATCAGTAAGGACTTAATCCCGAACTCTTATGGTTGGTTGTACCGTAATGAGAATACAAATAATGGGACTGCAGCTGTTCCAGTCCCATTCCTTTCTTCGATGATTAACACCACTATTAATAATTATTATGGGAATCTTCCTGCAAATCTAAGGAGTCATATCATCAAGAAAAGATTTTTACATCCTTGTAGATATGATGCTAATAATCCGAATCTAACAGAGGATAACTACTGGTGGTGGGGCGACTATAATTATTTGTGGCTACCGACTGAAGTAGAAATCTGGGGAGTTCCAAACTGGTGTACCAGAGGACACGGAAGTTTTGGATCAAGAAGATATCCAACATTTATGGATCCTGATCAGATTGTCAAAGCTGATAAAGGTAGTGGACATTCTCGTACCGCCTGGTGGACCGCATCTGCTATGTCAGGTTCGACCACGTACTTCTGCTATGTCGGCGCCAATGGTGACGCTTACTATGCGAATGCGGCGAATCCGAACTTCGGCGTTCCGCTTTGTTTCCGGTTTCAGTAGACCTTAAACGGAGTGGATAGGTCTACTGAAAGCAAATGATAGAATAAGAATCCTATAAGAAAATAGTATACATACTTAAGTAATAAGGTATGTATACTATTTTTAACCCGGAGGAATAATAAAAATGGGTGGTGTTTATAAAAGAAATCGAAAGAGTTCTGCACTTGAAAAATTTTTACTTATAGAGGATATTAAAAAAGAGCTTATTAAAATGAAACGCTCCTCGTTTCATTATTTTGAAAACGAGGAGCGTACTACTTATGATGAATTGATGAATTCGATTAACCAAATTTCAAAACATATGACCACATGTAAAACCACCACCAACGTGAATAATAAAGAAGAGATAAAAATCGAATGCACTGAGAAATCTATTTATCTCATAGAATACATGATTCAGACATTGCAGACGTACTATATAGAAAATGACTTCATACATCTTAACACGAAAAGGGCTGAAAAAATGCGGAAACGTATCTTTCGTCTCGGTGAGGACGCCATCAAGTTATCAAAGAAACTACGAAAATACTTAAAAGGGTTAAAACAGAGAACAAAGCCATAACCCAAACTCTGAAGGCTTTTTGGGTGAGGACTTAACCTGAATTCTCGTACCAACTGGTGGACCGCATCTGCTATGTCAGGTTCGACCACGAACTTCTGCAATGTCAGCAACAATGGTGACGCTAACAATACGAATGCGACGAATCCGAACTTGGGCGTTCCGATTGATAGAGGGTTAGTTGGGAAAATTAATAGAGCTGATAGATTTTTTCCGATTAATCCCTTTAAACAAGGAGGTTAAAAATCCTGGGATATCTTTTTAGATATCACAAAAGCAATTATCATGTACTTGGGTGGACGTGTTTGTACATGGGTAAGGTTGTCATCTCATCTTAACCCTTATCTTCATACCCAGTAGTCTATGTATCTATACATAAAAGATGAGCGCAGTTCTATCAGAACGATTTATTATTAAACTGCGAAAGGAGATATAGATAATTCCATGCCTTCAGAAAGAATTTTACAAGCCAGGAGAGAACGTCGTGTGGAGGAACGAAATCAAATTAAACAAGAACGAAAAAACAAGTATGACAATCTCGATATTCTTATTGATCCTAACCAAATTATTAAAGCGTTCTTCCGCTCTAAACAAGGCGTTGCCTGGAAACCAAGCATTCAAAAATATGAACTTAACTTGTTTCGAAATACTCTAACAATTATCAAACGAGTATTGGAACAAGACCAAACACCTTTATCATTTCATAATTTCTCTATTTCTGAAAGAGGAAAACTGAGACACATACAAAGCGTAAATATCATGGAACGAGTTGAGCAACATGTGCTTTGTGATGAGATCTTGGTTCCTTATTTGTCTACATCTCTGGTGTACGATAACTGTGCATCACTGAAGAATAAAGGCACTTCATTTGCAATCGAAAGATTAAAAGTCCATTTGCTTCAACATTATCGAAAATATGGATTGGAAGGTTATGTGCTTCTAATTGATTTTTCCAAATTTTTCAAGTCTATATCACATGCAGTATTAAAAGAACAGCTGGATATGCTTTTTGAAACCCCAGAGATTAAAACTGCTATTTTTCGAGTTATAGATTCTTTTCCAGAAGGTTTGGGACTCGGTTCACAACTTTCACAAATTTTAGCTATTTATAACTTAAATAGAATCGATCATTATATCAAAGAGGTGTTGCGAGTGCAAGGTTATGGTCGATATATGGATGACAGCTATCTTATCTTTCGTACCAAAGAAGAATGTTATAAAGCATTACTAGATCTAGAACCGAGGTATGCTGAGATGGGGATTTCAATCAATAAAAAGAAGACCACTGTAGTTCCTATTGCATCAGAATTTAAATTTCTAAAGAAAAAATTCAAACTTACTGAAACAGGTAAAATCATTATTCACATAGACAAATCAACTGCAAAACGTACAAAGAAAAAGCTTCGAAAATTACGTGAGTTATACGATGCTGGAGAAGTTAAAGATGAAGATATAATTTGTTCCTACCGATCTTGCGTAGGGTATATGCAGGACTACGCTACCAAAAGATTTTTAAATATGTTAGATAATTATTTTAAAAATCTTTTTCCAGAAATAAGATTAGAGACACTTCCTTAATAAAAAAGGAGGTATTAATATGAATCCAGGAGAATACGGTTCTCATAATACGAAATATGTATCAGCACCTGCATCCGTTGCCCATACCTATGGAAATCTTTTAGCAACAGCACAAAAATGGGTGATCGATGCACTGGCCTCAAAAATAAAATTTAGGACTATCCATGTGAGTAGTACGATTGCACATCGACAGCTCTTAAATACTCCACATGAATATGTGAAGAAGACAAAACCGATTATCACATTTCGTCCACGTATTTCTTATAATGAGAATACTTTTCTAAAAGGTACCTTAATGGTAGAGCGGCAGGGAGGGCCGTTAACTTCTCATACCCCAGGGACTATTCATTTAAATCCATTTATTTTTGATGGAGAGAAGTTTTTAGAGTGTGAGTTCTCAGAAACAAGACGTGTACTTTTTATTGATGTTGTAATGTCGTTTGCGACTCTATTTCAACAGATTAATATTGCAGAATGGTTACTAAGTGAGTTGCCTTTTGATGGTGGTCCGTTTACGTTACCAATGTTTTTAGAAGCTTATCTTTCTCCAGATTTAATGAAGGTGATATCTAAAATTGTTGGGATTCCGGTTCACGATAAAAATACAGGTTCAATCCATAATTTCTTAGAGTATATTAATTCTCATGCGTACTTTCCAGTAACTTATAAATTAGCTGGAAGCACCGGAAAAGAAGAATTTTATCGATACTACAAAACAAACGTCATGACAAGCCTACTGGATTTTGATCGAAACGACGGGGAGAGTATCGGACATGTTATGGATAATTATACCATATCGTTTACCATGCGGATGGAATTTTGGGCTCCGGGAATAACTTATTTATTTTCAGATCAAATTCCAAAAAGTAAGGAGCTTGAATTACCAGAAGAGGGGGTGCTGGTACCAAATATTGTAGATATTTTTGCTTTAGAAGATTTAAACTTAAATCCTGGCTGGAATGTACTACGACATTGTTCCTATCGTTTAGAGAAAGAAAATGATTTAGTTCCATTTGGTTCAATGTTAAATGAATCGATCAATGAGGTATTAAATTATCATTTGGAAAATGGAATTCCGGTATTGAATTTTATGGATATTAAAATACGAAGAGATGGAATTTTATTACCTTATGGAAAGACCTATGAGATTGATTATAAAAAACGAGAAATTCAGTTTTTTAACAAAAGTTACGGGTATTATACCTACACAGTTATTATATCCATTGACACGCATTATATCAATAATTTAGTGAAGGACCTTTATAAATTGAAGTGAGAAGCAGCCGACCTACGATATCGTAGGTCGGTCACCTTTTCCACAAGAGTTTAGGAGGCAATCTTATTGGATTAATGTCAACAAACGAATGTAAATGACAGAACTTATTAAAATATGTTACACTCTTATGGAATTAATTCTATGTTCTAATATTTATTCAGACATCGTATTAAGAAAGGAGTGATTATATGCACCCAAGACTTATGATCATTTATTTACAGTTGATAAATTTTGTAAATATAGAATCTGGTTTACACACCCGAAAATTAACCATTGATTTTACGGGGCAGAAGCACCAAATCTGTATAATTAGAGGGATAAATGGGAGAGGGAAAACATCTCTTCTTAGTTATATGACACCATTCGCTGGGATTGGGAATTTAGACCCCAGAGATTCAACCCCTTTGATCATTAGAGATCAAAAAGGGTATAAGAAAATTAATTTCAAAGATGAAATCAATAATCTTTATGAGATTGAACACCATTACATCCCTGAGAAAAATAAATGGACGATAAAGAGTTATTTTAAATACAACGGAAAAGAATTAAACGAAAATGGAAATGTGATGAGTTTTAAAAGATTAGTAGCTGATTTCTTAGGTTTGGAAATGGACTATTTAAAACTGATTCGCATGGGAGATAATATCTCTAATTTAATCAAATCTAAGTCAACGGAACGAAAGGTTTTTATGGGAAAACTTTTGGAAGATGTTGATGAATACCTACGTCAGCATAAAAAATTTTCTATTTGGCAACGGGAAACGAAGTCTGTGATGAATCACATTATTGATGAATTGGGGAAAACCGAAATAGAGTCTATACCGGAGGCAAAAGAAAAAATTAAGGATGCTGAAAAAAACCTTGCCAAAATTATCCGTGAGATCAAGGGTATAGAAGCTGAACGCACCAGAATTCTGTATGACATGGAAGAAACGGGATATTGTACAGAACTAGAAGAAAAACTCCAGGATTTAAAAGATTTCTTAAAAGAATCGAGAAAAATTCTATCTACTATAGATTTATCAAAAACAACAGCAGATTCCATTAGAAGTAGAATACAAGAAAAGGAAAAACACTCTATTTCTAATAAAACCACCTTGGAATCCAAAAGAAAACAACGGAGAGATCTTTTAGATAGTGTAGATGGTGATTTAACTTTATTACACTCATTAGAAAACGAAATGGAAAAAGAACGTAAGGACTTAGATATGGAATCTTTACAAACTCATATCATTGATCTTCGTAAGAAGGTGAGTGAAACCCATAGAGAAATCTTTAACCAACAGCAATTCCAATGTAGCCCAGATGAGTTTAATGATTTTGTCATTTGGCTTAAAAATATTCAATTATTACTTAATAACACGTATGAATTAGGAAAAGCACCGATCAAAGAAGTTTTAAAGGGTATGAAAAAGAAAGAGGATATCCCTCTTACAATTACAGCTAGTTTAGTTGCCTTAGAATCAAAACAAAATAGTGAAAAACTTGCAATTATTGATCGGTTGGTTGATAAGTATACGGTCAATTATCATTGTAATGACAAAAGTTGTCCATACATGAGTTTGCATAAGGAACTGATGGAGATAAAAGATGCAAAAATTAAAGATGATATTAAATATACAGCAGAATTTTATGAATTTATGCGTATGGCATATGAAAACCTTTCAAAGATTTTTGATATGATCCGCGATAAAAAGAGATGTATTATAAAATTACCAAAAGATATTCAAGACATCTTTGAAACTGATCGTTTATTCGATGCGGTGGGTAAAGGCGAGCTCATTTATGATGAGAAAAGAATCGAATTATATCTCTCATATTTCGCTGAATACCAGACACATCAAAGGTACACGAATGAGTTAAAAGAAGCAGAAGCAGAACTGGAGCATATGAAGAAGCTTTCCCGCATGGATTTTCTAACAAAACAGGTCAATATAATCAATGATAGAATTAAGGGCATAACGGTAAAAGTGGATGGTTTAGAAGAAGAGATAGAGAGTTTAGAAGAATTTGTGGCTTCAGATGATAAAGAACTGGTATATTTAGAAAAGGTATTGCATAGCTTAGAAGATTATGAATCTTCCGTGGAAGGGTTTAATATTATAAATAATAAAATTGCAGCATACTATGCAGGAAAAGAATCTCTGGTTGGGTATGAACGGCAGTTAATTACCCTCAACCACCAAAAGGACCAAATAGAAAAAGAGCTCTTTACCAAACGATCCAACCTTCAACGTTATAAGGAGTTAACTAAACAACTGGATGAAGTACAAGAAGAATATGAAGATTTGGATGATATCCTATTCTCGGTATCAAATCGTTCTGGTATTCCACTCATCCATATAGATACCTACCTGGAAGATACCAAAGAAATTGCCAATGAATTATTAGATATAATTTACGAAGGGAGTTTATATCTAGATGATTTTGATATTTCTGAAAATGACTTTAAAATCCCTTATATCAAAAACGGCATCAAAGTAGCGGATGTCTCATCAGCATCTCAAGGAGAACAGAGTTTTTTAAACATGGCAATCAGTTCTGCGCTTCGTTGTCAGGCACTTGAGTTCTATAATATTGCACTATTTGATGAAGTTGATAGCATGTTTGATGATACCAATAGGCAAAGATTTATTCCGTTACTAGATAGGCAATTAGAACTCGGTAATGTAAAACAGGGTTTTCTTATTACACATAATCTAATGTTTAAAAACTACCCCGTCGATCTTATCGATCTAGATAATCCTAAAAATAGCACTGTCTCCGTAATGGTGAGTTAATTTATATATTATGAGATAGAAGGAGGGAAGTTGAAATGGATACGATAGGTAAACTAACAATCAACAAAAGAGATTCACTAAAAGATATTGCAGCTAAACTAAAAGGTTTAGCTGCAAACTCTGATGTCCCGATAGTGACTGCTGATCATTCTGATGTGAAAAAGGTGCTAATGAAAGACCCAGAAATGCTAAAATGGGTAACTTATCATAAGGAACCAATGAGTAAAGAGAGATTTGAACCTATAAAGAATGAATCAGAAGGTCTGTGGTCAAAACCTATAAATGGGGGCTTGTGGAGCTGTCCATTTGATAATGGCAAGGATTTATGGGCTAGTTTTATTAGTGACGCTGGTATCACTAAAGAACGAATGGAGGTGAAGCAGGTCTTTACATTAAAACCAAAATCTAAAATTCTAATGATAAATTCAAATAACGATTTAAAGATCATGAGAAAGTCATTTTTTAATGTGGAATTTCATGGACGCATTTTCTTTGACTTTGAGGCTATGGCAAAGAAATATGATGGTTTATTTATTCGCATCTGGCAAGAATCTTTTTGCCAAGGAACTTATTACTATTTTTATAGCTGGGATGTTACTTCTCTTTTGCTATTTAACTATGACGTGATAGATACCATCACAACATTATGAGAGGGAAAATATGGAAACTTATAGTATGGAATCAATACTAATGAAAAATCCAGAACTGCTAAACGGTTTAAATGGTCTCTTACATCCCTTCTTCTCTTTAATTACGATGTAATTGCAGAAATCATTTAAAAGTAAATTACATCTTACACTGAATTAATGTAAGAAGGAGGATTTATTTTTTATGGATGGAGAGAATCAAATTACCCCAATAATAGCAAGTCATCGTCCAAAAATGGACGATAGTCCCCCTAAGATACACAAAAAAATTATTGAAAAAAGAGTTGTAGAACACGAACGGGTATATGTAGACGGGTGGTTCTTCAATTCTATGATAAATAATGATGGATTTATTGTAACTGAACCTGCTGCAATTTCACTAGATGGTAAACAAAAGAAACTTCCACACGGACCAAATTCACCAGAGTTTTTTGGTACATCTTATGAAGATGAACAAGCTTTCATGGAAAGATGTAGATGCGAATGCGGATCGTTTAAAGGAAAACAGTTTGAAGGAGAGATATGTCCATTCTGTAATAAACCCGTACAAGAACGAGAAACAAACATGAAGATGACAGCTTGGCTTACCATGCAAAGTGAAGAACATCCAGATGTTTGTTATATTGTCCCATATTATTATCGTTTACTTCAAAGAATGATGGGAAAAGAACCATTTGCACAAATGATAAACTCAGATGAACGCGTAGATAAAAATGGAAATAGATCTAGGTTGATTCCTGGTGTAGATTATGATCCACTTAGTCCATTTGACTTTATAGGACCGATCGGATTTTACGAGAGGTTTGATGAGGTCATAGATTACTTTAAGAAGAAGAAAAAGAATTATGCAAATGACTTAGAAGAAATACGAAAAGAGAAATACAAAGTTTTTGCAAGATATATCCCTATTTACACACCAAATTACAGGCCATCTTCAATGACATCTGATACCTTTTACTTTATGGGTATTGATCGACAGATTAACCCCCTTTTTAATTTGACGGAGCAACTGAAGAGTTGTGAAGATATTGAGGTTGGTTATATCTTAGCCCGGATTCAAGATCGAGTAAATAATATCTGGGAATATAACTTCGATATGATCAATAAAAAAGAGGGGATGATCCGCAATAAATTAATTTGCGGAACGCTAAACTATACAGCGCGTACGGTTATAGTACCAGATCCACGTTTACGTGTAGATGAAGTTGGAGTTTCCTACCAACAATTTCGTATCCAAATGAAGTTTACAATTATCAAATATTTAATGCGTATTGATAATTGTACGATGTCCACTGCTTATTATAGGTGGAAAGATGCATATAAGTTTGATGAGCATGTGTATAATATCATGTGTATGATCATCAAGCGAGAAGAGCCTTGTATTCTATTGAATCGAAATCCAACGATTAATTATTACAGTATGCTTCTTATGAAAATTAAATATGTTTCTAGAGATCCATACCGTACCACGTTGGCAGTTCCACTTTCAATCCTTCCAGGGTTAAATGCAGACTTTGATGGGGATATCCTCAATTCAATTATCATCATTCTGCCAGAATTCAAACGAATGTTTAGAAATTTTGATCCTGTAAAGAAATACATCATTAGTAGAACAGATGGAAAATTATCTGATTATTTCTCGATAGGAAAAGGTTGTTTAGTGGATCTTTACCATTTCGCAACTTTTACCGAGGATGATGATCTGGATGATGATTATAATGAAGACGAACTAATGAATCATGTGAAAGAAGAAATGAAAAATTCAAAAATGGATCCAAGGTATTATTTAGAATAAACAAATCATAGATGTTTCTCTTAGATCTAAGAGAAACATCTATTATCAGAAAGGTGAATGTAAATGACTGAATTTATGAAATACGAGATGAATAGGGATATACCGAAAGAGATCGAGGAGTGGAATAAACTTTGCATGGAATCAATCAACAGTATCAAATCTCCCTTTTCATTAAAGAATTATACTATACAAAAACACCAGAATAAAAAGTTAGATTATTCGGAAGGCGGAAATATCAAGTTATTTCCTTATAAAGAATATAAAAAATATGTTTCTTATAACGTTAAGGATACCTTGATTCAGTATGAAATTGAAGATGCAATAAAAGTTAAAGAAAGAAGGAGGATAATAAATATGATTAAATCTATCGCTGCAGTAGTTGTTCTGTTACTTTTATTGGTTATTTGCTATGCGCTGGGTTTTAAGATGGGACAAATGGGAAAAGCTAAATGGGTTAGTGAAGGTTTAATTCCTATAATATTGATCCTTGCAGCTATTACATTATATTTCGCATTTCAATAATACATTATTTATGTGAATAAAAATAGGAGGATTATAACCATGAAAAAAGAAGGAATAACAACTCAGGGAATTTGTAATTGGATCAGTGTGGTTTTTTCAACAACAGTTCTCGTTATGTTTGCTGCTGGGAAATTTAAGAGGTAAAGAAAATTTAAACAAAAGGAAGGAGAAATAAACATGACAGGGATTTTAACGACAGTATTAAAAGTAGGCGTTGGATTTGTAGCTGGGGCAATTTCAGCAGAAGGAGCAGCGGTAGCAGGAAATGCTGCTGCTGATGATCTTGAGGAACTGGCAAGGAGAATAAGGGTATGGGCAAAAGGTCCAGAACCAGAACCAAAGGGTTACTTTGCAAAGAAACGTTGGAGAAAGGAAATGGAGAAGAGGGGAGGTTATAGACGGTGAAGAGACGACAGCAGTACATTCAGTCCGGTGGAATTCACCTTGATACTGGAACCGTCTACCGAGTTGTTAAAAATGGTATTATATTTACTGCAGCAATCATTTCAGGTGTAAATGGTTATATCGAAGGTGTGAGAGGTATAGAGCGTTTGTGGCCATCATTGATTGAAAAAATTACTTTGACAAGAGCTGCAGCATCTATAGTTGCAGGGCAAGATGACGAAGACTGATAAAGAGGGAGAGTTTCGACTCTCCTTTTTTCCTTTTTCTATGACCCCCCCCCCCCGTTGTTTTACTTAATGCTTTTACCGAATTAAAAATCGTGTTGCAAGTTTCTGAAATAGTATACTATTTTGGTGAAGAAAAGAAAATTACATATGGTAGCCCACTACCAAGTGTGGGAGAAGGAGAATAATATGGCAGTTTATATGACAGCACGGGAAAAATTTTTACTTGGAGTGAAAGGTCTTGGTGTTTGTTTAGGGAAAGAAATCTTAGGTACAATTCTTGATCTTGCGGTTTCAAAAATGACAGCACAAGAATTGGCTGTGAAATTTGTTTCCGCAAGCGTTAGCCTTCAGAAAGAAATAGTCTCTTTTATCGAAAAATATGGGTTGAGCAGCGAAGCTGGTACTGACTTGAAATTAACGGTTCTAGCTTATCAGAATCTGTTGCAGAGATATATAGAAGAAGCTCAGAACTGTGAGATAGTGATTTCACGAAATGATATAGGAGAACTAACCGGCGTAACTGTTAAAATGAACTTAATTCCGAAAGGAATTAAAAAGTTCATCGATAAGAAAAAAGGAGATAATACAAAAAGGAGTTAAAAGCTCCTTTTTTCTTTTTTCTCCTTGAAACAGGGTATTAAGCAAAAAATAAAAAGAAAGGGAGAAGATATATGGCTGAAAACACATATTCTCAGATTCATAGTATAAAGAATGTAGATATCGTATCTGATCTCGGACGTGCTGATCCGGATAATTATGCGATCCTTGTAAAAGGGGAGAAAAAGGTGATGAATGTCCGCTTGAATAAACAGGTAAAAATTTATACGGATGGACCGATATCTACCTCTAATGAACCACCAACAAATCCTCCTGTTCCTCCGATACCTGAAGAGCCAGATCCAATTATTCCGGAGGAACCTGAGGTAATCAACCCAGGTGAAGTCTACATGTTATATGATAATGAAATTGACAGTGAGAAGAACGAAAGAAAATTTGTTTTAACTGTAAATGGAGAAGGGCTAAAATCTGAAATTCAAGAAAATGGGCAGCTGAAGTGGACTATTCCAGCTGGAACTCAATTGGTGGAACTGCCAGTCGAGGAAGGGGAAGAATCAAAATATGGATTAAGTATTGAGGGAACATGGGGATTCCCGGTATCTATGACAGATGAAATTATTGATTCCTACAGATACCTTGGAATTGAATATAATTTAAGTTATACAGAAGGATTTTACGGCATTGTCAATTATACAAATTCAGAAGATACCGCAACCATTTTGATTTCCGTTGACACTGAGGACGGCTTAGGTGGTCTGTGGACAATTTCGTTTGAAAAGAGACCTGAGTTTATAAATATCAAGATCTTCATCGAGTCCACTTCTCCGGAATTTGTACTTACTGAAGACCAGTATTTCACACTGGCAAATCTCGCCTTAATCCCTGAGCAAGGTAGTGGGGACGAAACATAACCATGCATTTACCTGAAAAACAAGGTAATAATCTAGTTGAAAGGAGTTCATAAATTATGTCTTATTTTGATGACTTATTAAAACAGCCGCTCCCTTCGAAATCAGGCACTGCTTATATGGAAGGATCTGATGAATTCGATGATAGAGAGCTGGATAAAGAATTTAAAGAGGATGAAAATGACTTAGAAGCTTTGTTAGGGGCTGGAGTCAGCGAAAATGAAGATGACCTTGCTGATAGTTACGGTGGTGATCCTCTGGATGATGGAGAAGATTTTAGTGATCCTGAAGATCCACTGGACAGCAGTAATGATGATGAGTTTGATGGGGCAGATCCAGATGATCTTGATGGTGAATTAGATGCGTTACTGTCTGAAATCCATGATGACGAAGACACAAATACGTTTATCCCGAAATCTGTCGATGATCCTACCCCAGCACCAGCTTTGAGCGATGATGAAGATAAAGAAGCAGACCGTTCTATGGCATTGCTTGCAACACCAGTATTATTGGATGAGGCTTTGACCGCGACTGAAGCTGCAGAATTCGTAGAGTCCGGAGAGGCAGAGATCGCTGTATCAGAAGGGCTATTGATGGAATCTGATCTTATGGATATAATCAGCGATATTGAGCAGGCTTATACGGAGTCCGTATTCGCATCACCAAATAAAAAATTTAAGATGACAAAGCAGGCTAGATTTAAGCAGTTGTATGAGTTATCTCTGCAGATCGAAGCAAGACATCACAATGATCCATATTACCCAAAGCTGCAGAAAGCTTATAAGATTGAGAGAACGATCAAAGCTGGTTGGAGAAAACGTTATCATGCATTGGCACTTCGCCGGGCAAAGAAATATCTGAAACGTATCTCTATGAGTAAATCTGGTGCTCTGCGGAAGGCCGTCAAAGATTTCACACCATTCAAAAAGAAATAAAATATTACCACAGAGGATTTACCTCTGTGGTAATTAAGTCAATAATTTCCTAAATTCTCCCTCTATGGTTACCGTTAAGTCTTTTCCGTCTTTAACATAGGTGGTTGTTTTTGAAATCATAAAATATTTTGCATGATATTTCTTTGTATACTCGGTATCTTCGAAAATAAAATTGTACATCTTGTTTGGGGTGAAGTGTACCTCATCACAATCTCTAAATGTACATGTAATTCCCATTTCTTCACTTTTTAGTTGTGCATCATACACTTGTGAAATATATGGATTTTCTGATTCTTGGATATAAGCTGCTGAACCACTACCACTGGTACTCATCTTATCATTGTCAAAGGTTGTTACTCCGTCTGCAGTCAGTGCTTCTGAAGAAGTCTGTGGTGTCAATGGTTTGAAAGACAATGGGTCAGCTAATACATAAATTGCATCTTTATTCTTCTTTTTCCTTAGAGAACAGATACTATCAGTAATAGATGAACCAACTCTTGGAACTAGGACATTTACTGTTTTTTGTTCTTTTTTTTCAAACGCTCCAGAATTCTTTCCATAACATAAGACATACGAACGATCGATTCCAAAAAAAGTTAAAGTACCCGTTTTATGATAACCGTAATAGCTATCTACATAGCTTAACGCTTCTAATAAAGTCATTTTTGGTATAATCAAAGGGGCATAACTTTTCCCATTATCAATTTTAGAAACCAATACATGTTTTCCAACTCCTAATTTTCCTAATAAAAAAGTAAGTACATGGGAAGGTGTGGTCGACTTCCATATTTTATTGATTTCAGTTTGTTGCGCTTTTAAAATCACTTTTTTATTAGAATAGAGATAGAACGTCATATTCACAGTAACAGCGTTCATTCGCTGCGTGTCTCCATTGGGATATTCTTCTTTCCTTGCATTTTTTGCAAGATCTGCATCGTTATCATCAAGAATCAAATCAAATTTTCGATTGATATGTACACTTTCTACTTCTTTTCTCTGAAGTCCTTTTTTTCGATAATATTTTCGTAGGTGAATTAGCACCTTTACAGTTTCTTTTGATTCTAAGATTCGATAATAAATGGATTGTTCGATTGCAATGCTGAATTTAATGAGAGGATAAGTATTTCCTACATAATCTTCCATAATTATGAGGTCATTTACCCTCTCTTTTTCCAATTCATAATTTGACGAATCTGTTGGTTTTTCCGGTTTCAATCCACAAAATTGAATTTGGTGGACTTTGTATTTATAAATCAGGAATTGATCTCCTTCATCTACAATAGCCATATCGCTCCTCCTATCTTAATAACCCTTCTAAATGTAACTGGTTATTTAGAAATCTTGTGTTATTAAGCTGTTTTAATGCGGTTATATCGGAACGATCAATAATCTGGCTGGTGATAGAATCTATCTGACCTTTTCCAAGCATTTCGATTTCATTATGAATATCGATCATCAGTAAGTTACTATATATTTGTGCCTGCACCTCTGTTGGAAATAGAGATGATAATAACATTGCGTTATGTGTGTTTTGGGTAATTTTATCTTTCTTCAATGCATCCATTAAAATCTTAATAAGCTTAGCAAATTTAATTCCTCTCACTCCACCAATAGATCGGTATTTATCACCTATACAGGCAAGTAATGTGCGGTAAAATGCACCATTTTGAAAAAGTTTTACGAAGTTGTCATCTATGGTGTCGGATTTTGCAATTGCTCGTAAATAATCTTTTGTGGTACATGCGAGAATATTAGTTCCATAACCACGTAGAAATAAATGATCTGTGAAATGATCCTCATATGAATATTGCGTATCATGTAAATCTCCACTGACAATAAAATTCAACCACCCCGGATACTTTTGGCCTATTATATAGGGTATCACCCCACCATCGATATTAGTTCCAGTGATTAAATATACATTCGGGATGAAATCACAGATCTTTTTCGCTTCTGGAATGATCTGTGATTTTAATTTTTCTCCAAAGATAACGTATCTCGGGTTACTGTTATATTTCATTAAATAGTATGAGCGGAACTCGTCATTGTGTTTGGATTCTTGAAATTTTGTTATGTCAGATTCGAGATCTGTCATATAAAGAAAGATATTACATTCTAACCCATTTCCTTTAAAGAAATCTTTATAATGAGCAGCTATATTTATAATATCTACAATCATATTATCTGGATACCTTCTATCAATCATTAGTTTTTTGTCTAAATCTTTCACCATAGATACGTACTTTAAAGCTGTTTCCAAATTGATGAAACAATTGATCTTATCGTTCGGTGTAACAAAGCCAAGCTTCGTAATAGATTCATCATATGTTGCATATTTAATTTTTAGCATATTAAAAAATACACCAAAACTATCATTCGGTTCTAAAATAGCCATTTGCATTTTCCTCCCTTATTTCTAAGTTTCACATTAGATTCAAAGAGATAAAAAAGGTGGTCTCAGGATTTTCCTGAGACCACCCTTATTCATTTCATTGCCGTTAAAATTGCATTTGCCATAAAGATCCCTATATTTGCAGCTGTCTTAAATCGTTCGTTATCATCTTTTTTCTTGTTAAAACGGTTTCGTAAAGCTTTTTTATCAGATGATGACTCCTCATCAGAAGAATCCCGATCCTTAATAAATGGAATCGAGATCCCCTCCTTAATTCCAAACAATGAAAGAGGAATCTCCACGCAGACTTCTCTTGTAGGTCCTTTATAACTAAACTTCAACCCATCCGCCATGCTGTCTCCCTTTCTATTTACCTTTACTGATCATACCCCTGATCAACTTTTGAATGTTGATATCTGAATTGTCCTCTTTAGTAATTACTTCGCGAACCACCGTGAAACTCCAACTCTCCTCATCCAATTTTTTATATTTCACAATTTTTGGACGAAAACGCTGCCGTTTTTTACTCGGATCTTCCAGCATCTTTTTAAATACGCGTCGTGGATCTAAGAACAAAAATACAAATGGATTCTCGTTTTCATCCACAATAGTCTCATCGATGGTAACTACGATATGCCTTCGGAATACTTCCATTAATCTTGAATTTCCAATTCCGAGCTCGCGACGGTACCTTGGATTACGGAAATCTTCTTTATCCTCTTTATCATACATGAAGTTCCGGATTAATTCCCAATATACCCTTTTTAATCTCACTCCCTCATTGCTGTCTTCCGTCCGGAAAGTTGGGGGAATTGACGGATCATACTCCTCTTTATCGAGGATAGCATCTGGAAAGCTTACCATAAACGGCACAAAATTATCGCCGATTTTTACTGGTACCACCTTTACTTCAATAGTTGGAACACTTCCCGGATCTTTGCCTTGTTTTTGCGCATAAATACGGAGCTGTTCAGTGACATATCGAAGCTGTCCATTTAAGAAATTTCGAATATCTCCGGTAGTAAATGTCCACCTGAGTTGTTGCGTCTCTGGTTGTTTACCACAACGCACATTGATTAAGTTGTTTGCCATAATTTCCTCCTTTTAGAACCCTATTTGGCTGCTGTCCCTATAAGACGCATAATTACAACGGGTTCTCTTTTTTAAAGAGATGTCTCTGGTATAATAAATTTCCACCATTTCATTCTCTCACTCTAATACTATATAAACAAGAAAAAGAAAGGAAAACATTCGAATAACTAAAGTAAATAATAAGAAAGGTGGAAAAATAAATGAAATTACAATTAGCAGATGCAACCTTAGTTGCTATCAAATCATGTATTTCGACAACCACAAATGTGAACGGTAATACCGTCAATGCAATCGTTTTTACTGTAACTGGCCATAGTCTGGAGAGTGTAAAAGAACTTTTTGGCAAAGAGGCCAACACAGCAGTGATTAAAGTGTATGGCGACGAAGGCAGGTTAGAAAAAACCTATGATGGTTATCAGGTAAGAAAATCAGTTTCTATCACAATGGTGGAAGATGAGTATGAAGTTACCATGGCCCAAACATCTGATGTGCAGGAAAGATTAAAAGCCATCGAAAAGATCGTATCCGATTTTACCGATACTACGAATGCACTTTCTTCTGTAACAAGTGTTCTGAAAGAAAATGTTAAGAAAATCGGGGAAGATCTCCGGGAAAAAGCGAATAAGATGACAGAACAAGCTTCTACCTTAGAATCCATTCAGAATGCAGTAGATGCGCAGGGTAAGAATGTAGCAGTTATCACAAAAAATACCGAGGACTTAACGAAGGTCGTTAACGATGCAAAGACAGGCGTTGCCGAAGCGGTAAATGCAGCACAAAGAGCTGTACAGGCTGTAAATGACTTTGCTTCTGTCGCAAATACAGCGAATGAAGCAGCTGCTGCTGCAAGAAAAGCAGCACTTGATGCTGAAACTATCGTCATTGCTAATTCTGAAGAATTCACAGCTGTAAAAGAAGCGAGTGTAGCATCAGCAAAAAGTTCAGCTGATTTATCCGACCAGTTTGTTATCGCAGGGGAAAAAATCAAGGGTTTCGAGGAAGCAGTTAGCGGCGCCAAGCAGGAAACAGAAAGTTGTAAACTTGAATTGTCAAACGTGAAGAAACAGCAAGACGATCAGAACAGCTCTATCGGAGATCTGGAAAGCAGGATTATCAATCTGGAGCCAATAAGCGATTTTGCATCACTTCCTTTAGAAGAAGCAAAAGCTTATCGTGTAAAACAAAGCGCTGATGCTCTGGCAGAGTACCTGGCTGCAAACCCAATTACTTCTACAGTCCATGATCCAAAAGGTGCTAAGTATAGCATCACAAAGGAGAAACAGGATCGTTTGGCAGCTATGATCGCTATGACGCAGATGGCAGAATCAGCAGGTATTGAATATCAACCATCTTGGAACGCGGCAGGAGAAGTGTGTACATATGACTGGACATTAACTGAATTATCCACACTGGCGTTCGAAATTGAAGCTACAGTTCGTCCTCTGGTTTCTCATCAGCAGACTATTGAGAAGGAAATTATGGCTGCAAAGACAATGGATGAATTGGCATCAATTGAGATCAGCTACAATAACATCGTTGCAAATCCACTCCCGGCTGGTTTATTATAAAAACACTTCAGAGAGGATGGAATAAAAAATGAACATCGAATATTATTTTCAGGAAGATGCAGAAGTCTCTATCCTTAAACATGAAAATACGGAACTTGCTATTCTTAGTAATTATTATTTTGAAGCCGCAGATGAAACAAAACCGAAAAAATCATCTCAAAATCGCGTCAAAGAGGTAATTACCAAATTAATTGAGGCATTCCGTAAACTTGTTCAGGACCTGAAGCGTAAGGCAGAAACTGCAAGAATGAAGATCGCTATGAAACGTATTCGTTTTCGAACCGGACAGGTAATGCGATGTCAATTAAATGACAAAGCATATATAAAATCCATGAAAGCGGTTTTAAAAGAAAACGAACGTTTGATCGGAGAAATGCGTAAACTGGAGACTGCATACCTTCGAAGAAAGATTTCTGCACATGAATTCAATACGCGTGTAAATAAACAGTGGAATGTGGCTGTTTCCAACATTCAGCATCTTTATGACAACTTGCCAGATAAATTTATTGAAGATGGTGAGGATAGCAATATAAAAACATACAAGTGTGATATAGTTCAGAAAGCTGTAAACGAATGCTGGGATGAGCAGTATTGGATTGCACAAAAGATTTTTGAAACAATCGAAAATGCTGAAATGGAAGTTAAGAAAGCTGCGGAAGTGCAGGGTGCTGAGAATGATCAAAATATTGTGAACTTAGGAGGTAAGATATCTGCATTTGGTCGAAAATGTCTGAGTGCGGTGCAGGTACATCCAAAACTCGCAAAGGCTGGGAAAATTCTTGCAGCAATCGCTGCAGTTGCAGTTGTTGGTGGTGGGACCGCCAAAGCAGTATCAAATAGAACTGCACATGTTGATGTTGGTCCCGATGGGACTATCAGCTAATAAAAAAGAAGGAGTGAAATTCACTCCTTCTTTTATTTTCTCTAGTAAGTAAAACGACGATGATTCATCTTCATCATTTCCTGGTTTACATTCGCATAAATCAAAGTAGTCTCAATCTTTTTATGACCTAAAATGCACTGTACCTGCTCCAAACTCATTCCCTTATCTAAGAGATTGGTAGCTAGGGTACGACGAAACCGATGAGGATGAATATCATCAATTCCAGTTTTCTTCTCCAAGGTTTTTAGCATATGCTCTATTCCACTCTTTTGTAATCTTTCGTATGGTTGTTTAAGGTGAACAAACAAAGCCGGATCTCTATCTACCCTAGTTTGTAAATAATCTAGGATTTCAATTTTAGTTCTTGCATTGAAATAACAGATTCTTTCTTTACCCCCTTTTCCATATACAATCAGCTCTCGTTCACTAAAATTAATATCTCGAATATTTAATCCAACACATTCACCGACACGAATTCCGCTTGAATACAATAGATCGACAATGGAAACGTCTCGAATATTTTTACAAGCATTTCGAATACGTTCCATATCTTCATCAGAAAATCCATTTCTTACGACTTCATCATATTTGATGCTTTTAATTTGATTTAATGGATTCTTAGATACATAATCTTCATTTGTCAGAAAGGTATAGAAAGAAGATAGAATAAGACGAACCCCATTTAGAGTTCGTTTACTAATCAGTCTACTCTCTTGATATGTGTAGAGATACTCGCGAATATCCCTAGCACTTAGTTCTCTTAAGTCCTTCATTCCATTGACACTCGTCCAATCAATCAATTTCTTTATCGTATCGTGGTATGAACGGATGGTGTTCATTGAACAGCCTTCTAGTTTTTTCGTTAGTAAGAATTCCTTTAATAACTCAATCTGTGTAGAACGGAATTCTTTTTTCTTGGCCGCATCCATATTCCGATAATTATCGGTCACAATTGTAAGCTTTTGGTCTTCGCTCACTTGTTCCAATGCTTCCGAGTCCAAGATGACACCTCCTTCTTTCTTATTTTTCATCTGGATAATATATAAATTAATTAGGATAATGCATCCTACAAATCAATAACGTTAGAAAGGAGAATTAGAATGGCTAGAAGAATTATTGATTATTTTGAGGATGTTATCACATATGATCCAGAACATCCCATTGATACTATCACATTATATAGAGATTTAATATGTGAAAAATATGGGAGGGTATTCATCCGTAATGTTGATAGAAAAAAGACAGAAGAAATACTTGAAAAAGTAGATGTTATCTCTATGGGAACCTCCAATGTCTATAAACGAAGAGATACCAAAGATGTCAAAGGTGATGCTAGTAAGACCTTTAAGTCTGCATGTATGGAGATAGGAAGAATGAAATCACAGACAGAATTAGATCTTGGGAATGTAGAGATATTTGACTTTGTAACTATATTGGGAAAAAGTAAAGATAAGTTTGGTGCGTACTGGTGGTTTTTCGAGATTGATCAGAACCCAAAACCTTGTGGCTTTGGAGCTCTCCCTTGTGAAGGTTATGATTTTTATGAACTTATCGGAACTATGGGGAATGATGGATTTAATCGATCGTTTGCAAAAAAATATCCACAAGATCCGTCATTTCATCCATTCCGTGGTGATTATTTTGGAGGCAAAATAAAACTATAGGAGGTTTTTATGTATCATGGTTTATTTTTTGCTGATTTACATATCGGCGCAATGGAACATTCGTACACTTATGATACATTAGAAAATATAAGGGGAATTTTAGAAGAATATAAAAAAGAAAATCCCATTGACTTCATTATTGTTGGTGGAGACTTATTCGATAAACAGCTTTACGCAAATGATTTAGATACTGAGATAGCGATAAAAATTATGGTTTTATTTATATTATCAGCCGATGTAGTTCGATTTATCAATGGAACTAGCTCTCATGATGCAGAACAATATCGCTTACTACATCCGTTTGAAGAATTAAATCATAAATTTAAAGAGCTAGACTTTAATGCCCGCATAATCAATACAGTGGAAGAGGAAGAGTTACTTCCTGGATTAGAAGTTTTGTATATACCTGAAGAATATATATACGATCAGGGTGCGTATTACAAAAAATACTTTAAGAAAAAATATGATTATGTGTTTGGTCATGGGATGATATACGAGGCATTTAAAGGTAAAATAGAAAAATCAAAGAAGAATAATGACCGTATGAAGGCTGCTGTTTTTAATAGTTCAGATTTAGCAAAGTTAGTTAGAGGTAAGGTTTATTTTGGGCACTATCACGTACATGTGGAAATGAACGAAGGAAAAGTCTGTTATGTAGGGAGTTTCAATCGTTGGCAATTTGGAGAAGAAGAAGACAAAGGATATTATAGAATTTTCTGTGATCCTGCTGAGAGGAAGTATACAGATCAGTTTATTGTTAACGAGAAGGCATTAAAATACGTGACTCTCTCATATGGATATAAGGATTCGGTATTTGCTTCTGCAGAGGATATGGAGATAGAAGCAAAGAAAATTACAAAGATAAAATTAAAACATGAAATTGATTTTCTTCGGGTAATATTTAATATTCCAGTTGGCTATGAAAACCCGGAAGGTTTGATATCTTTCTTCCGCAACTATTTTAAGAATAATCAAGGAGTAAGTCTGGAGTTTAATAACGGTTATGTAGAAGAAAAGAAAATACAACGCAAAACTTCAGTTAAAAAGCTGCCAGAAGAATATCGGGTTATTTTAGATAAGAACGTACCAGAAGAAGAAAAAATCCGTTTATTTTTAAAACTTACCAGAAATAAGGATAAAGATCCTGCAAAAATAAAAAAATATCTAGATAAAATTACATCCAATTAATATATTATTAGATTGAAAGAAAGGAGGGTATATGAAGCATTTAAAAGAGTTGCTATGCAACTACGCGGCTGGGGCTCTATTCTGTTTGGCATTTCTTTTGGAAATGCCAAACTATCCTTTCACTTTTATTTTGGAAAAATTCTACACCCGGAGATTTTTCAAAAAGTGTAAAAAGGATTATGAGGAAGACTGTAAAAAGAAAGTCAAAGGTACATATGAGAAGACGGTTCAAAGACATGAGGTTGGGTCAAGATTTCCATATTTAAGAAAATTACACGTTGCCTTAGTTCCTATTTATCGCAGGGGTGTAAATTTGTATCTTGATCTTTCCGGGGCTTTCTATGGAAAGGACGTTGTAGAATTTAGTGATGATAAGTATGTGAAAATAACTTATTATAACGATACTAGAACATTATTGGTTTTTATGGATGATGATCTAGCACAATTCGAACCTAAACTATGGGAAAAGGCTTTCACAAACTATATTGTCGATTTAGCAACTGAACTTTTAAACGATGGTAGATTAAGAAGCGAAGACTTCAGAAAAACTTTTCAGACAGAGAGATTGATCATAGTATCAATCTCAGATACTGAAAAAGAACTAAATTTTCATCATGATGTACATCGAGAGGAAAAATGGGAAACTGTAGATATTATGATGGACATACACAACATGTGGGGATGGGCAAATTATGGTACCCCGTTAATAAAATACATTGAAAACCATGTGGTTATAAAAGGTTTCAGTGCATTGTTTTGGTATTTTCTCATCATTCACCGGCTTGTTCAAAATACCGAATATGGAGGATTAGGAATTATAGCTTTACTTATCTTCATATTTTTACCATTTCCTATTTGGCAAATGATCAATAAATTAATGGAAGGGGTTCAACCAAATGACACGATTAATGTGTAATATATTACTTAATTTACTAAAGATATTAGATTTCTTTATCAGTGTTGCAGCAATACCAAATTGGCCAATTTCACTAATCTATCAGATAATCTGTGGTCTACACACGATAAACGTTTGTAGGGATACAGATAAATCAGTAGATTTCGATAAAAGGATTATACGAGGAAAAGGATTTCCGAATCTTCAAAGGATTATAATTATTGGAAATCCTGTTGGTATGACACCTGATTATCTGTTCGATATTTTGGAAAACGAGTATAGTATAGACTATGACACATATGAAGAGATGGATTTTACATATTGTGGTAATGATATGGACTTTTTCATGCATACGGGTTTATCCCAACATCTTATAATGACATTTAATCCTTTAGATCTTAATGTCGCATTAGGACTACATGCAGACTTAGAACGAATTTTAGAGACGACTATAGACAAAGATATCGTAGAAGATAATAAGAACGTGAGCAAAACCGATCTCATTAAACTTGCAAATGAATCTAAAGTTATGATCTTTATAATTCCACAAATTATGCGTATTGGGAGTTACAAGATTACTTCTCTCCATGCACATCCGGAAGATTCAAACTGGGGAGAAGATATATTAAAAACTATTGCAGCAAAATCTGGCGTCACAACTTTAGATAATTTAATCACACTAATTTGCATACGGTCAGTATCTATAGTCACACTGATGTCTTTGATTTATAGTTTATTAGCTATATTTACAAATGACTATATAGATACATCTTATCTTCCATATATTTACTTGGTCTATGTATACGGTGGAATTATGTTAGAGATGATACGGTATATTGTCGGTAAAATTATTACAAAGTGGTCTAAATTCAAATGATATAATATCATAATGAAGAAAAAAGAAAGGTGGAAAAAAAATATGATTAAAGCACGATCGATCGTGAATACTACGTTCATAATCACATGTCAGGGATCGCTAGATTTTGTGTTTCCTTCTGGAAAAAGTTCTGAAGAAGTGGAAGAGAAATCTGGTTCCGGTAATAATGAATATATAAAAGAAATTACAGTCAGGGGTTCTTTACAACCCCTGACAGATCTGCTTGACGGGTTTACGAATGAGGTAGTACTAAACACGATAGAAGGGTCTGGAACTGGTTCACTTAAAATCACCAGACTTACAGACAATGCAATCTGTATATGTTTAGGTAAGCTCACAAGCAGTGGGCTTTACTATTACACGTTGCTGAAAAGAGACGAAGAAATCAGTGAATTTAAAGAATTAGTGCAAAACCAGGAGAGAATTCATAAACTGTTTACAGGTTTAAAAGATATCAACTGGGACTTTTTAAGGGGGTGATAAAAATGTGATATAAAGTACTTATAACATGACATATGGCTAAAAGCACTACTATTGTATTCTTTTTGACAAATAAGAAGTTATTTACAGTCTAAAAAGAAGGACCCAGACGTCAGTCCGGAGTCCTTCTTTTTTTGGTTGTCGGAAGATCCCTCAGTTCTTTCATCAATTTTGCTAAAAATTCATCTTCTCCACCTCCTTCTTCTAAGTACTTATTATAAATGCACTCAAGATTCTGAAGGGTTAAAAGGTCGATCATCTTTTCATCTCGCACATAACGGTTGTGACCTTCTACAATATGGGCTTTTACATAAGCTTTATCAGCGTGGAATAAGAGTTCAATCTGTTCTTCTATTTTTAAGACCCGTTCACTAAGGTCTGAAATAGTTTCACTCTGCTCTTCGATCGATGCAAGCATCGACGCAATAGTTTTCTGATGTTCAGAATTTGGATCTGCAGTTTCAGATTTTAGGTCTTCTATGATACCAAAAAGTCTATTAACCTTTTTCTCTAACCCTTCTTCCGCCTGATCTAGTTGTTCTTTGGTGTCCCCTATTTCTTCTACAAGATGTTGATAGTTCTGTCTCTCTGAGATATCTTCCTCTACGTGATTTCGGTGTGCGTCCAAGAACGCTTTTATGTAGTTATAAATCATCTTTCCCAGCCAACCACAACAAGCAACCACAATAATGGTATCTGCAAGGCTTATATCTTTAGTCAATTTAACTAGCACATCGAGCATTTTTTTTTCACCGCCTTCTCTCAAGTTATTGTAGTGTTTTATAGAGATCGAGACAAAGATATAAGAAAAAATCGATGAAAGGAGTTTTTATCATGATAAAGAAAATAGCATTCGATATTGATGGGGTTTTAACAGATCCAGGGAATGATGTAGAGAATGCCTTTTTGGCATTCTATAAATCGAAAAAAGGTTGCGAATATAAATGGAATATTAACTTATCTGCATATTCTATAGCAGAAAAATTTCCAGCAGCAGAAGGTACCCTGATACAAGAATTTATTAAAATTTTCTGGAGAAAAGAATGTGAAGTAGTTAAACCACGGGCTATGGCAAAAGAGTTATTTTTTGAACTTCGTAAACGTGGATGTGAGATACATATCCTCACTGCAAGGGGAGATTCTGAATCGACAGATAATAACGAAACTGTAGTAGATCAGACAAACATCTGGTTAGAAAAGCATGGTCTTACTCCAGATGTTATCCACTTTGGTCGTAATGATAAAGGACAGGTGGTACGAGGAGAAGGGATCGAATTAATGGTAGAAGATACACCTGAAATGGCGGTACAATGTGCATATGCAGCACCTGTTTTTCTTATGGATCACCCATACAACCGGTTAACACATGGAAGGAATATTTGGAGAATCAACAATTTCGAACCTCATGGTTTCATTGATCTTATCAATTATGCGATGGAGCATAAAATTGAATGGGAAGATCGAATGTTTTACCATATCCCATCCAAAGACAATACTGATGTCGAAATTGGAAGAGATTATACAGAAGCAGCAACTGTAGAAAAAACAACACAGATCATACTGTCTACGTTTATCAATGGTGCGTTTAGCGGTGTTTGCACTGCTTATAATTTTGATAAGGAGATGATAAAGACTGTAGAGACTTACTTAAAAGGAGAAGATGATAATTTCTGTCCCATCTCCGAGATGGAAGTTGTGAGAAAAACGATTGTTACAAAGAAAGACGAAACAGTGGAAGAAAAAGACGTTGAAAGTGGGAAGAAATACAATCCTACATTGTTGAACAAAAGGAAAATGCTAAAAGGAAAAGTAGTGGCATCCTTCTCCCTTAAAGGTAAAACAGTTCTGGAATATACTCTGATAAAGGGGGTTGGAAAAACCAAAGTTTTAATGAAGATTGATCCCTCCCTTAAAAAATATGCAGACTACTATAAAGTTATGATAGGGATGAAACATGGTGTAAAAATCGATAATTCTGACAAATGGTTGACTAAGATCTATAAAAAAATTGCAAAGGCATCAGTGACAGATGATGAACGAAGAATATTACACGGGGAATCTTTTGAAGAAGCAGCGAATGAGATGCCTATTACATTTGAGGTTTTAAATGCTGTAGAAGGAATTGTTCGGTTTAATGGAAAGAGTAAATCTAATATTATTTTCTTCATACCATTTAAAAACCCAAATACCGGACATAAAGTAATCAACCAGTTCAAACTAAATAAATTGGATTTCTGCCATATCAATTTAAATCTTTTAGACAGAGATCAGCCGGATATGGAAGATACGAAAGAGGGCAATGTTATCGTACGAACTTGTCTGAGAAAGGCAATTGGTAATAAAGAAATCGATTTAAACGATGAAGAAAGCACAGAAACATATCGAGTAAAACTGGATGCTATCAGCAGAATTCTTAAGTATATTGAAAAGAAGAAGAAATTATTCGTAGTTGAAGGTGTACAGCTGTTTCTATTACCAAGAAACGTGAATGGGAAATATTCATCCTCCTGTATTTATCTGGAAGGACTGACTCAAAAAGATATTGTTCTTATTCAACATAGCAAGTATAAAGATGGATATAATCCATGGATTGTTTTGGAAGATTTAACGGATGTTCCAACGCAAGTACGTAAATGGAGGATTATTGCGGGAACAGCTGAAAAAGAACTTCCAGGTTATCACAACAGACAAACTACTGATGCAGATGGTGTTGACATCATTCGATTATTAAAGGGTGAACGGCCTTATAAACCGGAATTGTTGAAATCGGTACTGAACGAAAAAACGTTTCTTATTGCTGATCCGCACATATCCAAGGTTGATCGAAAAAAGACGCAAATGATTCAAAACTCTATAAACCGAAGAGTTAGCAAAGATGATTCATTGGTAATTCTTGGGGATTTAGATGGAAAAAAAGGAAGTGGAAGTTATTCAGAGACAAAACGCTTCTTATCTGGTATTCATTGTAAAAACATTTATTTGGTTCTCGGTAACAACGATCCGTATAAAATCAGAGATTATGTAAGACTTGGTTTTAAATCGGTAGTTGTGGAGACCGAATGGGATAAATCACCAGTAGATAAAGTTATTCTCACTCACTGTCCTATTCCTGTTGGGTTACGACAGGTAAATATTCATGGACATATCCACGGAAGTAGATGTTACTGGAATGTAGATTGGCACAATCATTATGATGTATGGGATGAGCAATTTGTTCCAATTACTATCGGTGAATGTTTAGAGATATTAGAACGTGGTTTATATACAGCACGGAGCGAAAACCATAATATCTATTAAACTGGTAGAGGTACTTCGGTACCTCTACTTTTTCTATTGTTTATATATTATCAAATAGAAAGAAAGGAGTCTTATGTATGGCGAAAAAAGGAAAAGTTTATGCTGTAAAACGAGGAATAAAACCAGGGATTTATTATAGCTGGGAAGAATGTAAAAAGAATGTCATTCATTTCTCTGGTGCAGTATATAAAGGTTTTGATTCATCCACTGAGGCTGAAGCCTGGCTGGCACAAAGCGGAGAGAGGAAGGAGATACCAACAACAGTTGGGGAAAAGGAGGTGCTTGCATATGTAGATGGGAGCTTTAAAGATAAGGTACCTGCGTATGGTTATGGTGTAGTCTTACTTACAAAACATGGGAAAGAAACCAAGAAAGGATTTGGAGATAATACAAAGTGGATGCCACTTAGAAATATTTCAGGTGAAATTTTAGGGGTCATCACAGCTGTCTCTTGGGCAATAAAAAATAAATATAAAAAGATTGATGTCGTCTACGATTATTCAGGTTTGGAACACTGGGCAAATGATGAATGGAAGACAAACACCACAGTAACAAAACAATATCGATCGTTTATTCACTCTTCTCGAAAAAAGATAGAAATCGAATTTTTCAAGGTAAAAGGACATACGGGAATACAATTTAACGAAGAGGCAGATAAGCTTGCGAAAGAAGGTATTGAGCTTTACCTAGATAAGAAAAATCGTGATCCAAATTCCTGAAATGATATAATATTTAGGTGAAGGTACCAGATGGTACCTTCACAACAATCCTAAATGATTGGAAGCGGGATACAATAATAGACTGCGTACAATCTAAAATGTGTAAATTGAAAATCCAGGTTCAATTTATACAAGGTGTCTGTTTCGAATGATTTATTTTCGAGATAGATAAATGCAGAACCTAGATTCTTTTCATTTACATTTGGAATCATTTGTTTTGCAATAGTGATATAATTTCCACTGGCATCACTTTCATCGATCATTTTTACTGGTAGATTAAAAATCTCTTTATCTACAAAAAAGGCCTCTGCTAATTTTGGGTTTTCACCAAGTTGTTTCCAGGTGAGGTTTGGTCGATTAAAATCTTCCATAATAGAATTGGTAAATTTATTTATCTTCTCTATTTTTTTCCCATCGGTAATTTCAATAATTGCCATTTTATTTAAAGGCTCGTTTGGTAATGGTTTCAGACTCATTGGAAATGTAATCTGATCATAATATTGGAAGATATTATCCATGTCGGCTTTTGCATCTTTCACCTTTATAAACAGACATTCTTTTTTTCCGAACAGATAAGAAAATGCCTCCTGAAATCTTGATTCCATTAGACAAATCTTTAATCCAAGCGCAGATTCATCATCCTCTTTACCTCCTACACAAATAAATCCGTGGTAGAGATAAAATTCTTTAAAAACCCGTTCCACTTTTACCAAATAGTCTCTCACAATCTGTATTGGGTGCTCTTCTTTTTTCTTAGCCATTATGCAACCCCCAATTCTTTTATTAGTTCTTCTTCTATTTCTTGTACCGTTGGAAGATTCATAAATTTATGCCCAACGGATAAAATATTTCCAGTATGGAAATTATCAATAATCTCGCCACCGATATCTCCACTAAAACTATCGTTATTTTCTTCCACCTTTTGAACATCTGTAAATCCGTGGAACGGAATCTTTCCACCTCGTACATCGTATTGATCAGACTGCACGATCAATTTAAAGATTAGGGTAGCAGCACCAATGTTTAGTGTATTAATAGTGTAAGGATAGAATGCCTTCATATCAAAGTCAACTGAATAGGCAAACATATAATTCGTTTTCTTCCCATATAATGGTTTTCCAAATGGGTTGATAATCTTGGTATTTCCGACCAAGGCACCTTCAAATTCTGCTTCTTTCTTTCCTTTTTTCTTCTTTTTATATTTCTCTGGATGTAGGTCCATATCTTGTTGGACTAAAATCTGATTGATATTTGCTCCTGGTACCAATCCCTCACCATCATAAAACCCATACTGTACGTTTCGAAGTACTACTGTTTGTTTATAGCAGTTTTCATATGGTGTTAAGTTGGCGTTAGATGTGGTGTATAGACTTTCAATATCTTCTGTCACATCCTCAATACCATATTGGAGCAGAACGTCCTTGATATTGTAAAGGATATACTTCTTATAGTTTTCATAGGACAATGTCTTTATATTTCCATCTTCTGAATAATCTAACTTCTCATCCTGAAGTTCTTTTCGTGCTACATAATTTAATGAAAAGGAACCTAACTCTTCTTGCCCTTTTCTAATTGCAGCATAATTGATCATTTGATCGACCCAGATGGTTCTACTTGTAATGTTAAACCAGTCTGTCTTGTTTTTAACATCAAAATTTCTACGATCTTTTTTGAAAAAACAAGATTTATTTTTAAACTCTTTTCCACACATTATCTTTGCCGGATCTACACCATGTGCTTTAAGACGGCCCATAATATATGGAGCATCAAAAGAGATATTCCAGATTTCCATAAAATCTGGGTCCAGAACATCAATCATCTCAAAGAGATGTGTAAGCATCTTTAATTCATCTCTATAGAAGTAGAAGTCGTATTCAAATCCAGGATATGATTCATCAAAAGTTGCATGTACTTCTTTCTTAAATTCATCCAGGTTATTGATTATTTCCTCTTCTTGTGCATGACGCTGGTCATACATCCGCTTTCGATATTCTTCTTTCTCCTGATAAGCCTTCAGAGCGACTGTAGATTTTTCCGCCATTGCTTTTAAATGAGCGCGTTCCTTATATTCTCTGCCAATTAATCCAAAAGTATAAGAGTGTTTTGTCTTTTTATTGATCACTGTGATTAAATCAATCGGACAGGTGTTGGAATTTGGAAACCCCGCAATATCAAATGAATCAACCTCTATATCAAGGAATGCTTTATCAAAATCAGGTATTATTTCTTTCTTTTGTTTCTTCTTCCATGCATGTCTATAATGTGTACGTATATCATAATCATGTGCATAGACATATGGATACATATTTAACATTCGTAAATTTTTGTAGTTCTTCGTCTCAAAGATATTTTTAAGAAATGCCTTTCCAGGCTCCCCCATATGTTTTGCAATTTCAAAGGGGATTTCTGTATATTTACAAATGTGCTGTTCACAGTCTTCTTTTTCCCTAAAGTCAACCGGATATTTATGATTGATACGATCTTGCTTCTCGAACCAAATCGGAACTGTTGGTTCTTCAATTGTAATTACGTGTTTTTTCCCTGTATTTAAATCTTTATAAATCGTATATATACAATCTGGTAACCCTTCTTTTCTATTTGGTGATACATATTGGATATCTAAAAGAAGGGAATTATCAGGATCTATCTTCATTATTTCTATCCTCCTTTACCTTAATTTTAAGTTTCAGGGAACATAAAACAGCATCAATGATATAGTATGTAGATGAGAGGAGTGGTTTTATGAAGAAAAAAATTTGGGATACTTTATTTGGAGTTGTAGGAGTTTATGGTCTCATTCAGTTGATTGTGTGGGTTTGTGATGAAGAAATTACAGAGAAAGAAAAAAGAAAACTCCTAAAAATCTATGACCCTAAGGAAGATATCTGGGAATTCATACAATTAATAAAAAACAGTAAAAAAGAAGGGATGTAAAGTCCCTTCTTTTTTATATTATTCTACTTTCTTGTTCATCTCTACAAGTTTGGCATACTTCCCTTTCATGGAAAGTAGTTTCTTGTGAGAACCTTGTTCTACAATTTTACCGTTCTCTAAATAGAGAATCCTGTCTGCGTTCTGTATTGTTGAGAGGCGATGAGCGATCACGATAGTAGTCCGTCCTTTTGCAAGACGTTCCATCGCTAACTGGATCTTACGCTCTGAAACGTTATCCAACGCCGAAGTAGCCTCATCAAAAATGAGGATTTTTGGATTTGTCAGAAACAATCGTGCAATAGCTATACGTTGCTTCTGCCCGCCTGACAATTTAATGCCATTTTCGCCTATCTCAGAGTTATATCCATCTTTAAGTTTAGATATAAACTCATCGGCATTGGCCAATTTTGCAGCCTCAATCACTTGCTCCATGGTTGCATCCGGGACTGCATAGGCGATGTTATCGTACACCGTGCCATCAAACAGGTATACGTCTTGTTGAACACAACCAATAGATGTGCGTAAACAGTGTAAATTGATATCCTTGATGTTTACACCATCTAGAGAAACAGTCCCTTCACAAATATCATAATACCTTGGGATGATACTTGCGAGAGTTGATTTTCCTCCTCCAGACGGACCGGCGATTGCGACAAATTCTCCTGCTCTGATCTTTAAGTCAAAATTTCGAATAACAACATCATCTTCATACTTAAAGCTGACATTGTTAAATTCGATATTACCTCTTATGTTATTTAGCGATACAGAATTTTCCGAATTAGTGATTTCAGATTTCGTTGCAAGTAGGGATTCAATTCTATCCATACTTGCAAATCCAGATTGGATCGTGTCTACCGCCTCACTCAATGTTTCAAGAGGTTTGTTAATGATACCTGTATTGCTAAAGAAGAATAACAAATCTATCCCATTGATATCCCCCTTTACAACCAGTATTGCTCCTATTATTAATACAACTGCATCTGTTGTATTAATGAAGAGCCCATTAACAGCTTTATAGATGTAGCGGTGCCACCAACAATTTTCTGCCACATCATTTAACAAATCTCTTTTTTTACAGAAAGACTCATACTCGACTGCCTGGGTCCCAAATGAGATAATGGTTCGAATACCGGATATCCGATCTTCTATAAAACTGAAGAGTTTTACTGTCTCAGTTCTCATTTCTCTTCTGGACTGTCTCATTTTTTTGGAAAACTTAATTAAAAATACGAAACGACCAATCAAAAATGGAATCATCATGAACAGCAATGTCTTGTTCAGTGACCAACATATGATACAGATACCTGGGATCTGTACTGCTATTTTAACATAGACATTCGGAAGCATGAACAAAAGTGAATCTAAATGATCAATGTCAGTATCCATATACTGCATAAGGTCACCTGATTTACTTCTGTCATAATAGCTATAAGAAAAGTCTCCAAATTTCTGAAATATAGAGGCCTGGATTCTTCCTTTAATCCTATCTGTCATTACAGAGGCCTTCAGTATTCTGATTTTTTCTGTAAACATCTCAATTACTATCATGGTGATGAGTATTAACCCACAACCAATGATTCCCGGGATTGCCTCATCGATTGGAAGATTGATTAGCTCATTGGTAATTTTCCTCGTTATCAAAGGCCATATCAGAACCAAACATGATGTAACAACTGAGAAAAACAAGACAATCGTTAAATCTTTTTCCTCCCCCTTAAACATTTGAAGAAGTTTTGACAATAAACCTTTCTTTTTCTTCATTTTTTCTTTCCTCTCTTTCTCTTACACTTCTCGGTGGTAAGTACCTTTTCCTTTTCTTCAATATAATAGTATATAATTTTATACAATTGGAACCCCGATTTAGTTAAGCAGTGATAATTTATCGTGTCTCCGGGAACCCAGTAAAATCAAGGGTTTCCGGACTTTTTCCCAAAAAGTGTCCGATACATAATAGCGCCAAAAAACTACAAGTTCTTGCGCTCTATGTAGATGTCAGTATAACACGTATAACTGTACCTGGACGAACAGAAAGTACGATAAACTTTCCAAACCCAGTGCCAGTGCTCCAGGGAAATGCTATAGTTACTGGTCTATTTCATGTTACGACGGATCATGCATATGGTAATTTAGGAATTGGAACGGCACAATGTATGCTATTTTACGATATAAGCCTGAATCTCACGCAATTGAGTAGTGGCTATGTTAGCGGGTGGATGCACTTATTTAATTTTCATCAAGATGCCCAAGATATTGATAACGCACGAATAATTCTAACAGGGTTTCGTGATGTTTAAGGAAAGACTATCAAATGAATATTCAAAAGGAGAGAGGTTGCAACCTCTCTCCTTTTCTTATCAAAAAACAGGGTATTAAGCTACTAAAATAAAGAAAGGATGAAAAATCGTGAATAGTGACGTATTAGATAGAGCTGCAATTCTTTCAGGTACGGTACAAAAATCTCTGAATATGGCATACCAGAAAATGGCTGATGATTACAACAGAGAAACTGCAGAGAATTATTATTACGAATATTGTACCCTGCCTTTATCGGTGATTTTAGAGAATAGCCGAAGAATCTTTTCAGACTTCTATTATGGATTTGATTTTTATTCCAAAATTGTTGAAGCTGATTTGATCCCACCAACACGTTACAGTGAACAGATCGTAAAGATTGATAACCTGTTGGAATCAATGGAGCAAGGGTACTATAAAGATTCCACCATATACACCAAAGTATTAGAGTTAAAGCAGAAACTTGAAACTTTACAAAAACAGCGGATACATCTTATTGATATTTTAAACCGTGCACCTGCATTTCAGGCTGAGAATGAAAAGGATTTTTCAACGTTGTTCTTTGATCAGCTGTTTGAAATTTCACAGGAAACGGATGATTATCCAGATTTGGTAGAAAACATGATTTCTTCAGTCTATGATATCAAACAACCAATTCTGGCAATAGCATTTGGATACGTATTGGCTATGCACGAGGAATCTGCAGTCCCTTATTTACACGATTTCTCCAGAATTCCTCTGTATTATAAAAACAGCCCAAAAATAGATAGTAATTTGACTGTGACAGAGGGTTGGATTTACAAGGGCCGAATGATTGAACTTACTATTTCCGAACTGATGAAGGATGTCTATACCACCAGTGAACTTATGAAAATGGGTGCTTCTCCAGACATGATCGAACTTTGGAGATGCATTGGAAAGAAAGATTTATCCGGAGAACAACTCTTTACTGAAAGCGCCGTTATTGATTCTTTCAAAAGAATCCGTGATATCGTAGTATCTGATATCGTAGATAAGAACTTTGTTGGTTCTCTATCAGACTTATCCAACTTCATGGAAGATGAAGATATCAATATGCGTTTAGGGTTAATTGAATACGACAATGTCTGTAATTCTATGATGCTTGAGCAAGCAAAGTTAGATTTTCTCATGTCCTCCCCAAATTTTGAAGATGTCTGTGAAGACTATGAGACTCATGATGATATCTTCTGTGGTTTATGGGCAAAGAAGCAGGCATTCATGGAATGGGAAGATGATGGGCGACCAAATGCTGTATTTCGTTCTCGAATTAAAACACATACGGAAATAAAAAAGAAAAAAGAAAAAGAAGAAGCGGATAGGACTTCTATGAAAAAAGAGCTGGATAAAAATATTAACGAAAAAGCAGATAATCAGGCCCGGAAAGAAGATCTTATTACACGTATCGAGAAAGAGATCAAAAAACTTGAATCCGAGACAGAAAATGGTGTGGAAGCTGGCCCCAATACTAACAAGCTGCTTCAGGATGCAACGAAAGCCGCTAAAAAATTCAGGGAAGAGTTGAGAGATTTCAAAGATGGTAGAGATGAAATTTTAAATAAAATTGCAGAATTAGAAGATTCTATTGAGAACTTTGATCTTGCGGTTCCAAAATCTGAAGCATGTGAAGACACTGTCTTTGATCCTATGAATTTTCTTCGTAGAGATACTTTCGACATTTATATGGAGGATTTTAAAGAAGATGTGAAAAAACCGATTAAAAAGTTCAAAGATAAATTCGGAAATAAAAAAGACGAAGATGAGAAACCAACAGAAGAAGCTGATAAGGATACTGGAAAGGAAAAAGATGAAGAGACTGAAAAGAACAATGACAACGAAACAGATAAGAGAACCGAAGATGAGAATCCGGTAGAAAAACCCAAAGAAGATGTCCCAACTAAAATCCAGAATAAAGCATTAGATCATGCTGCAAAACAGAATGAAAAAGATGCAAAAAATATGGAAAAGAAACAAAAATTAAAAAATGCTGCGAACGCAGTCAGTGAAAAACCAAAAGAGAAATTAGATGATATCAAACGATTCGGAAGGAAATGGGAAAAATGGGATGACAATGCCAGAAAAGAATTTATGTTGAAGCCTGGCAACCGCCATAAAATTATGAAGAAATTTCGAACAGCTTTATTATATGGGGCAGTTGCACATGTAAAATTATCTTACCTTCCTGTTGTTGTGCTTTTACGGCATTATAGTAAGAGTAAAGATCGTAGAATCCGTAACGAACTTTCTATGGAATTGGATTCCGAAATTAAAATATGTGAAGAGAAAATTCGAGATGCGGATAACGAAGGTGATAGAGCTAAAAAATATGAGCTCATGCGTATCAGAGACAAACTGAATGCAGAACGTACAAGAGTACGTGTGAATGCAAAATATTTGTAAGGAGGTGAACATATGTTAGTTTATCTCCCAAAAAGAGAGCTTACTAAGTTTGAACGTCTCTATATGGAAGCAGATGAAAAGCCACATAGGAATATGCGTTCTATTGAGGTAACTGAAGAAAATAGGAGACGTTCTGCAAAGATAAACGGTGGAGACACAGATATAGATGTGGATTTAGATGAAGATGATGAAGTTGATATGGGGGAAGAATTTCCCGTTGATGACTACGATGAAGAACCAAACGATGAAGATTATTTAGATGGTGATGTAGAAGAAAATCCAGAAGATGAAGACACAAACACAGCTATTGATACAGAGGGTGATGATGATTCATTAGATACTGGAGACACAGAGGAAGCAAATAATGATAATGAAGAAAATACTGGGGGAGCAGATATTGATCTTGAGGGAGACGATGATAACGGAGAGGATACCGGTGAAAGCGATGATAGTAACAATGACAATGGTGAAAATTCAGAAGAAAAATCAGAAGATATTTCAGAAGCAATCCATAAGCAGGCGCTTTACCGAAAATTCGTCCGACTTCATGATGCAACCGACAATTATATCACAAAATTAGAAGATTTGACAGGCTTTGACCGAGAGACCAATCACCGATATAATGAAATCACAGATGAATTACATATGTTAAAAGATTTTCTTTTTGATTTTATGATCATAAAGTTTAAAACTGAATCTTACCCACGGTGCGAGTATTTTTATCAGCGTGCAGTTGCTGTCATTACTCTTTTATTAGATGAGCTGGATAGTCTTAAAAAAGAACTAATAAGGAAGAGAAAAGAAGATGCAAGAAGATCGAACAAAAGAAAACGAAACGTAAACTTAAACAGTTGAATAAAAATTCTGGCTGAAAAGCTAAATCTAGGAATTTGTGCTTGGCATTTTGCAAGTAAAAACAAATTCTTAAAAGTTAAATAAAAAGAAAGGATGAAATAGACATGGCAGAAAGAATTTTACCGTTTTATCCTGTCCGGAAAAAAGATTTCGAAGAGACAGAGACATATGGCGGCTTTTTAAATGCAAATCGGGCAAATAGCTTCGATTCTGTATATACCGAAGCTTGTGAGTATCTGGAAACCCAGAAAATCAAACCTACAAGCGGCTTCTTAACAGCTGAGGTGCTGGATAGCGATAGTATCATTAGCCAATTTAAGAATATACTGTTACAGCCGTTCGAAGAATCTTGCAGGGAGGTTGAGGCTACACATGGAGAAATGGCAGGCAGCATGGCAAATGTCTATGAGCAGCTCTCACACCTGTTAGATAACAAATTCCAGGAGTTTTCAGAATCTGTGCAGACTGTGGGTGCACTGCAGCCGATTAAGACTATCGATTTCCCGGTTATGGCGAAAGCCCATGTAACCCAGTGTTACAAGCAGATTGTAGATGAGGAGATTTCTCCTTCAATTGTTGTGAAAAAGAGGATCTGGCATACATTTGCATATGACGCAAATGATCCATCCAAACAGTGGGAATATCCACAGTGTCTGTATAACGATGAATTCATTGAAATGATGGAGGCGGGCAAAGGTGTGCAGCTGGACAGCAATGCGCAGCCGTTACCATTATACAACTTTAACATTGTAGAAGAGCTTACGGATGTTACAACGCAGCATCTATACCGGCCAGTAATAGATTTATCTATCGATAAGGTCGAAGTTGCAGATGGCACTGTAATCACGCTGATACATCCGATGACAGTAAATATGGCGGATGGTATGTGGATTGGTGGAAAACTGGATCTGAAATATCAGGATGCGGCTGGAGAAGAAAAAGAGTTGCATGATATCCTGACAGGCTACATGGATTGGGTAACCAACACTACAACCTTAAATTCTGCAAATCAGACCGATGGTGTTACCAAGGTGTATTTCAGAGGCCGGTTGTCTAACGAGCGCAATGAACATACAATTCGCATCCGTTATGCAGAAGAAGACCGTGAGTGGAAGATCGGTGAAAAATTAAAGGTGGATTCAGGCTACAGCCTGGAAACTTTATCGGAACATAAAGTCATGCTGAATATGGATCTGTATCAGAAGACATACAATGACCTTCAGAGACTCATTAGTGACGCTTCTGATAGCGACGGCTTCTTATTCCTGGATTCTCAATTTGAAAAATATGAAAATGTAAACCTAGATCCACTGCAGTGGAATCCGCTTGTAATGAAGACCGAATTCAATTGCGATTCTACCATTGCAACTGTTGCTCTGCAGAGCCAGTACATCAACGAAATGCTGAAGTTTAAGCTGGATCGATTCCTGATTGACATAGCAGATACGCTGAAGCAGCAGGGTCTTTCCTTCGTTATTTGGGGCAACCCAAGATATATCAGCTTGTTACAGCCGTACGTAAAATGGGTAGTAAAAGATGGCAGCAGTTTCGGTGGAGTTCAGCTCGATTACGGCTATGGTTATATGACTTCAGGCGAGATCAAAGTTCATGTTGTATCTTCCATGAAGATGAATGCTATGAAAGAGAGGCAGCGTGGACTTAGAATTATACCAATTATCAATAAAGAAAATTCTATGACATTTAAACGGTATAAATTCTCAACAGACATTCGGACCAGTAAAGACAGCGGGTACAAGGATCCTCAGACACCAGGCGGAACAGAAGTTTACATCTGGGGTTCTGAAAGATACGAAGATGTACCTATGCAGGCAGTACAGGGTCATGTGACCTTTGAAAATGATGGATTCATTACGTTTTTAAAACCACGGGTGAGTGTACCACCATCAACAACTCCGTAAGAGACATCTTACATATAAATAGAACACGAGAGATTTAAATCTCTCGTGTTTTAAATCCTTCTAAAATATAAAAAGCGTGGTAAAATACCACGCTTTTTTAATTCATATCACCAGATTAAGTGATATAATATTTTTGTAGAAAAGGAGGATGATAACATGAGTAAAAGAACAAAAATTGACACAACAAGGTTGGCATCTGATATCATTTACAATATTTTGGATATTAGTCAGATCGATTGGAACCTGATAGCCAACCAATTATCAGATGAACAGAAAATTGGAATATGCTGTGCTGCGCAAGGATTTAAAAATCTGAACAGCTATGACGATGGTATCTTAAACGTTAATTGCGCGGGTTATATCAAGGTAACTGTTTTTCATGTCGCTTGGGTTATGAAGACGTTCGTTCATCAAGGGTGGAAAATGATCACAGATCAGTATATTTTAAAACAGATATTAAGTGAGATGAAACTTATCCAAGATATGTTATGCCCAACTATTTCAACAGTCTTTTCATTACAATTACCTGTTGTAGACAACTTATTTTCAGAGATTACATTTCCGATAGGTAGAAACATACTGGAAGCGTCTGCTGAACTTAGCCACAATATTACTCTATTTTTAACTGAAGTAGAAAAAGAGTTTCCAATGTAACCAAAAAACAGCATTATAACAGCATATGAAAGGGTGGTGTTATAATGCTAACTTATGAAGATATACCTTATCTATTTACTGTAGATAAGCTCGTTTATATACAAAATCAGGAAATGATGAACCGTGAAAACCTGATTTTTTTCCTTACCTCTACAGACAGCCAACTAATCCCCTTCCTGAATGAACGTTCAAATTGTATGGCTAAAAGGATGGTTTATTATTTTGAACCTGGTCGGTACCGCCTGCAATTAGGAGGAAGATTATGTAAAAAAGATGTGATAAAAGTACGAAACACTATTTATGACACCGTAGAGTCAAAAACAAATCTTCATGGATATCCAAAGAAGTATGAGATTAACGCAGGTGAATATCGCAATACTTATTTCAATCTTTCTACATATAGAAAACTTTGGATAGAGTATATGGGGAGATATGAGTTAACGAAACAATTGGTGTCTTTCTGGGATATGATGTTTCCTGTACTATCGGGTAATCCAGGAAAGTTTAGCCACAAAATTGTGGTTATGGATGCAGACAATTTTCAACTTGGTACAAATAACAAAGCTACTGGAAAAGCAAAAGTTCTGATACAGAACCCACTATACCTTCTATATCTTACCATTGAGCGATTAATGGATCCAAAGTCAAGGGAAAAGAAATTTGACTTTTCTTCCTTAGATATTGATTTTCTCTTTTTTTGTAAAAGAAGGGTTTTGAAGGTAAACCTCGCTAAATGTGAAAAGAAAGACGGGAAAAAACTCCTCCATATGATCCGTAAGCTTTATATGAAAGCAGAGACAGAAATCCCTGAAGTGAATGAGTTGATTTATACACATTCAGAAAAAGATGATGAACTGGGAGAAAATAATACAAAAGAAAAATCAGATATAACAGAAACAGAGGAACCCCTGATTCAAAAACAAAAAGCAGAAAAGATCATAACGAATAATCTCATAGCTGTATCAACGACTCCTACAGTTGATAAACTGCTTCCCTCTACCTTTGTCTCAACTGCTAAAAATTCCAAGAGAAATTTAGATAAATTAAAAGATTCTATTTCTGCAGTAGAAGAAACAAATGCAGAACTTGCCAAGAGAGCAAAGAAAGCTATAGAGGAAACAGAGACAGCTGCTAAAAAAGCTATCATAGATGAAGCTAAAAAAGGAAATATCACAAACAAAAATGACGCAATTGAGGCAAAGGACGAAGTCACAGAAGACATGTTAAATGAAGATCAAGAAAAGATCTTACAAGAACTTTACCAAGAAATGACAAAAGATACTTCTCCAAAATCTCAAAAGTCTTCTGCAAGAGATCAGATGCTTCGTGAAAAGCAGAAGGATATTACAGTTAAAGGGATGACGGTGGAACAACTCTCCAAAGTCAATCCAAAAGAGAGAAAAATTCCAAAAGAAGATATTTCAAAAGCAGTCACCACAACTAATCCAAATATGCAGAATACTTCTTTCGGAAACTTCAATTCAGCTTATGTGGAACAAGTATTACCAAAGGATATGGTGAACATTTTTGAAGATTTAAATAACAAGTCTATCAAGATGTTTATCCGCGACATCAAGATAGAAGAAACATCAGATGTTCAAAATTATAAAGAAACATGGACCGTACAACTGGAAGATGAAAACCGTAGCAGGCACACTATCAAGGTAGATATACCGAAATTCTATGATAAAAACTTTATGTGGTTGGGTGGTAATACCAAAGTAATCAAAAATCAAAGATTCTTTTTACCACTTGTAAAAATCAATGAAGATACAGCCATGTTAGTTACCAATTACAATAAAATCCAGATCAACCGTGTGCATCCAAAGTCATTACGCGAAATCGTATTACTTGAAAATATTATCAATGATGGAAAATTGATCGACGGGGAAATCCAGTTAGAAAAATGCAGTTTTATCCCTGGTTCGTCTACCATTGAAAATAAGGAATATATTACAGGTCTGGAATATGATGAATATGCAAAACGATTTTTAAAATTTAAATCAACAAGGTTAAAAATATACTTTAGTCAAAAAGAAGCGGCTGAATATATGGAGCAGCATGACATTAAGCCAAAAGCTGATCACTTCTTTATTGGTACCTTAGATAAAGAGCCATTATTTATAAATAATAATACACAAAAATACGAAAAATTTACAATTTCCCAACTTATCAGCACGTACGGATTAAGTGATGCAGAAAACGAACGAATGCTCCGCGATGGAAAGAAAGTTCCAAAACGACTGATTTACACCAAGATTACAACCATGAAGCAGGATGTTCCGATGGTAATTATTCTTTGTTTGTGGGAGGGATTATCAACTGTTTTAAAGAAAGCGAATGTGGAGTTTCGCTTAGAGAATTCCATTCGAAAACTGGAATATGGAGAAGATTATATCCCATTTAACAATTGCTATCTTATTTACAAAACCAGCACAGATGTAGAACTTCTTTTAAACGGATTGAAATTTTTACCAACAGCACAGCATAACATCAGCGATATGGATACGGAAGATCCTTATATTCCATATATCCAAAAGAAATATGGAAAGATTTCAATTCTCAATGCATTAAACAATGTCTACGAATTCACAATCGGGCCGATTGAACGTGAAATCTTGAGAGATATGAATTATCCAACGGATCTAGTGGAATTAATGATTCTTGGAAATAAACTTTTAGTAGATAACCAGTTTGTCAATGAATTGCATATGGGTAATTACCGTGTACGACAAGGCGAAATTATAGCTGCTATTTTGTATGATAGTATTGCAAAGGCATACGTACCGTTTAAAAACTCAAATGGAAAAAAGAAATTTTCTATTCCTCAGGATATTGTAATCAAAAAGATGTTGGCATTACAAACAGTTGAAGACTATTCGTCTTTGAATCCGTTTTTGGAATTGGAGACTACTCATGGAATTAGTGCTAAAGGATGGCGTGGGGTTAATCTAGAAGAATCATACACAGTACCAAAGCGAAGTTACGATAAATCTATGACTGGTCTGATTGCTGTTTCTTCTTCTCCCGATGCACAGGTTGGGGTAAACTGTTCCCTTACCATGGAACCAGGAATCAACTCCTTACGAGGGTATGTGGATATAAAAGATGATAAACTAGATGAGCTAAAGGATGTAAATCTTTTCTCACCAGCTGAAATGCTTATACCTCTCGGAGTAACCAAAGATGATCCAATCCGAACTGGACACTCTGTAAAACAATCACGTGCCTCTGTTCCGGTAAAGAATGCTTCACCTGTTTTAATCTCAAATGGCGCAGATGAAATGTGCCGTTATCAGCTATCATCTGACTTTATCATTAATGCTGATCAAGATGGGGAAGTGATAGAATACGATGAAGTTGCAAAGATTATGATTGTTCAGTATAAAGATGGAAGTTTTAAAGCTTTAAATCTGGATAAGAAGATCGTAAAAAACGGTGGCGGTGGATTTGAACTATCGAATGTTTTAATCACTGATTTAAAAGTTGGTGATAAATTTAAGGCACATGATACATTAGCATGGCATAGAGAATACTTTAAAAAAATCCCTGGTCAGGGTGTTCGCATGTGCGTTGGTTCTATGATTAAAGTTGCTTTTTATTCCTCATATAATACGTATGAAGATGCAAACTTTATCACAGAAAAAGTTTCTCATATGTGTGAAACAGAAATGTGTTTCCGTGTAAAATGTGTGCTAGGAAAAAATTCTAATGTTTTCCGTATGGTGAATGTTGGAGATGAAATTTTAGTGGGAGATTCTTTGATTGATTTTGATGAATCCTTTGATGACGCAGAGATGAACCAGTTATTAGATTCTCTTGGTGATGATGAAGAGTTAAAGGAAGTCATTACCCAAAATAGCAGAAATCAAAAGAAGTCAAAATATTCTGGAACTATAGAAGAAATCAAAATCTTTTCCGGAAGTGAAATTGAAGATCTGTCTCCAAGTTTACAAAAGATTGTAAAAGCTTATTATAAGAAAATTGATCAGAAACACAAGATATTGAATAAATACGATAAGTCAAATTCTTTGGTAAAATGTGGAATGCTTTTGACAGAATCCAGTGGTAAAACAGAACCAAACCGCTATGGTAATATCCGTGGTGAAAAAGTAGATGATGGTGTTCTAATTGAGTTTACTGTAAAACATGCAGAACCATTAGAAGTTGGTTCTAAAGTGGCAAATTTCGGTCCTTTGAAAGATGTTGTTTCTGAGGTTATTCCACTTGGTTATGAACCACGAAGTGAATTTAGACCAGAAGAAACAGTAGATACCATTATTGGACCGTCTTCTATCTTAAATCGTATGGTCATATCGGTTACTATAACTGCTTTGGGAAATAAATGTATTGTAGAACTGAAACGATCATTAGAAGATATTTGGAGAGCATCTGGAGACTTCCCAACAAAAAGAGAAAAAATGGAAAGCCTTATATACCGTTTCTTTTCAGCCTTTGATAAGACCGGGGCAAATACAAAAAAATATAAATCTATGTTCCATCCTATGTCAGATGTGAAATTTAAAACCTTCTTCAAAGGATTTTTTGAAAACGAATATCATTATCTGATTTTAGATATTGTAGATTATGAACGGTCTATTCAGATGGAAGACATTGAACGTGCTGCAAAGGTATTAAATATTCCATTGTATGAGTACGTTTCTTTCCCTCATCTTACTATGAATAATGATGAACCTACAGTAACTAAAATTCCGATTGCTACAGGTTATATCCATTTAAAACGTCCACAGCAAACTATAATGAAAAAGAATGGTTCATCTATAGCAATTGATGAGCGTTCTGCAATTACCAATCAGGTCACTGGTGGTGATAAAAATGGTCGAGAATCCGATCTGGAAAATACAATGCTGGTGGGAAAAGGTATGCACAATCTTTTGAAAGAGTTGAATGGTCCTCGTGCAGATGATTCAGTTGCAAAACAAGAGATGTTACAACAAATCGCTTCCACCGGTTATTGCACACTGGAAGGGCTCACGGATGATGTTACCAATAAGACAACACTAAATACCGTAAATACGTATTTCCTTGGTATGAGTTTAAAGACAGACTTAATCACAAAAGGTATGAAATTACCATATTCAATTAAGAAAGAATAGAAAAAAAGGAGCCTAGGCTCCTTTTTCTTTCTCATCAACTATAACTTTGAAACTAAGAAAATGCAACGACCAAGTGCGTTATGCAGAGCAGAGAATAAATCTCGGTATTCTATTCTTTTACGATCTCCGTCCGGTATATGTGCATATACTTCATCCATATCATAAAACTGCTCTATCATCATCTCGATAATTTCCGTATTAAACGGAGCTATCTGACATAAAGAGCAATCATAGATCAACTCCCCGTTGGGTTCAATAATTGGTTCACACTCTTCCCCTCTCATCTCCAACTTTATCACTGGCGGTATCAGAAAAGTGTTGTTTTTTGTCCAGAGACATTCGACTACAAGAAGATAATCATCCCCTATAGGTTCGAAAACCTGTGTATGAATACTATTATTTTTTGCTGTATTTAAATTGAGTTTTACCTCCATGTTTTCCCTCCATTACCGCAGATCAAATTTCTTACAGAAAAACCCACCATATTTTACTGCGTACATCCTAGGACCTATATCGTTCTTAGCGCTATTTAAAGCATGAACAGCTTCTATTCCCACAGGCCCATACAATAAACAGTCTTTGATTCCAGCTATATAAGAACTTTTAACAGCATCATTATATTTCGGCTCTTTATAAACTATACTTCCCATTTCCTCATCACATTTTCTACACAGACAGTCAAATAGTTTTTGGTATTTCATGTTTAAATCAAAATCTTCTGCGGATGAAGAAGGTTCAAAAATCATATGTGGCTGGATGTCCTCTTCAAATTTCAGATCATCTCTAATTGAGATATAGCATATTTGTCCAAAGGAGTAGATAGCGTCATATAAATTTTCATAGATAGCCGATAATAGCTTATGGCCTGTTTTGCTACAATAATCCTTTATTTCAGGAGATACAACTTCAACAAAAGGTTTTATCAACAAATTACCATGAACATCAAAAATAGCCTCTACAATTACAGGCCAGTCGATAGCCGTCTGTCTAGATCTTGCATAAAAAATTTGTTTTTGGGAATGAATACATTTAATTGGATCTTCATTATGGATCTTGTGGTAAAGGAGATCTTCTAAATTCCCCTCTTTCAAAGTTTTATCATTTTCATTGTTGTTTCTATTGGTATTTTCTCTCTTTACATTTTCAAGCATGTGTCTACCTCCTTAGCAAATGAATGATTTTTTAAGTGTGCCGCCCCAATTAATTACAAAATCATTATAGATATGTATCTCTTCTTCACTATTATATCTTCCTGTAGCAACTACATAACCCATCCTATAAAATGCTAAACATTTCTGATGTGCAAGCATTATTTTTGATATTACCTGATCTTTTTGTTTTTCATTGAGAAATCGAAAATATTCTCTATGAGAAATTAGATCTTTTTTCTGTTCTTCTAAAAAGTCGGTATATATCTCTTTTATAGAGGTAAATCCATCGGGTAACTCCTTTTGACCAACGCCTTTCAGTTGATCAGTATTGAACACCACATGTGGCTTTATCTTCTCACGTAAAACCGGAGCATATTGCGGATCAATATCAATTGCTATAAATGAATTTCTCTTAAATAGTTTTATAAATTCAAGATCAAATAGATCTTCTAGTAACGGATGTCCTGTCTTCGATTTTATAGATTTTATCAAGGGACTCTCTATTTCTGCTCTGATTTTAACTGGGAATTTCTCATCGCAATTAAAAATCATCTCCATTCTAATTGGCCAATCACATGCCTTTGTAGTCGCCCGGACGTAGACAAACGGAACTTCGATTTTAGAAATTGTCTTCTTTTCAGGATTCTTTTTAAAAATCTCGTTCTCCCGCATATCGATGATTAAATCTATCTGATTTTGAATATGTTGGATATCATCCCCAAGTTTTACATAATCTTCAGCTATTTTGGTAATATCTTTTTTTAACTTATTGAGATCGTTTAACATGCGATCACTTCTGATCTCCATTACAGTTCGCCTCCTCTTAATATAAAAAGCTATGGGTTTTCATGCCCATAGCTTAATTTTTAGATTAGTATTTAATAATGAAACCAGCTGGCGAGATCAATATAGTATCATCTAACACGTCATATGCACAAATATCCTTGCTAGGAATCACAACACATCCGATATGTTCAGAATATGGATCTGGTTCTTTAGAAAGAAGGTATCCAATTATTCTTCCTTTCCCATCTCGACAAACAGAAACTGCATAACTTATAGTATTTTCTGGTAAAGTTTCTTCTTTTACAATAAATTCTTTGATGAATTTGCCTTTTTTACCATTTAACAATACCGTTTTCTTATGACATTTATCGAATGGTAGATACCTGAAATCAATCTTCTTAAAACGGAATGGACGATGAACCACCATGGAACTCGGAACGTAGTTAACTAAACCATTTTTATCAAACAATTGTAATGCAGTAAATACGCCAGCCACACACGAATAAGCCACATCTTGAATAATCTCCAGCTTTTTTAGATCGTATTCTTCTTGGGTCTTCATGACCTTATTTATAGAGTCTGAGAATTTCTCAGATGATTTAAGAAGTCTACCAAACTCTGCTCTTCCAGGAAATATGAATCCTTCCCGAACAACTCTAAGATGTGGAATAAAATCATCACCACTTTGGTTTCCACCTAATAAATTACCAACATCCACGTAGCAGATCTTTAGATTTTTCTGTTCTCCTTGTATTTTATTGATATCAATTATATCATCCTCCATTTCATGAGTTGACGACAGTCTTACAAGGTTTTCATTAGTATTCGGTAAAATTATAACCCTTGGATCTGTAACTATGCTCATATTAGGATAAAACGCTGCATCGATTAAAAGCAAGTTCAGATCAAGTCGTTCAAGCAAGCGCACCAGGATTAAAGTATTCGTTTTCAATATAATTTCACCATTGTCTGGGAGCTTTCCTTCCAAAGAAGAGTCTTTGATTCTATCAAATTCAGCAAGAATATTTCGCTTCATAAACTGATCATGATTGCTTAACTGTCTCTTGATACGATCTCCTACTTTTTCGATATAATTTTCTTCCCCGATGGCCTGACGAATGGTCTGTAGCCCCATTTCAATTTTTGCCAGATTATCAAAAACAAATTGCCTGCTACCAAATGGATTCGTATCAAGATTTTCATTAGGATTCCATGAAGGAAAATTACCATATCTCACGCCATTATTTTCAATCTGATTAGCAAACCTACCAATTTCACTAATCGCACCGCGAATGACATCTACGTCATATAATGGCTGAGTCTTTTTTATATCAAGAGATGACCGTTTGGTATGAAAGATTTGATCTCGATAGCCTAATTCTTGTTCGCCTTTTCGTACCAGTTTAAAGAATTTATTTCGTTCTCTACCTAATTTATTAAACAATGCAGGTGGAGTAAATATAACATCAACTGTTAATCGACAATTTTCAAAAGTCCCTCCAACACCCTCTACAATATCAATGTCTAAATAGCGATAATCTTTAAAGGGAATGAAATCTATTCTGCGTGTAGATGGTGTATGAAAACGACACACCAGGTCATGGTTAATTTTGAAAATAACATCTTGACATTCAGTTTTTTCTGTACGGTATTTAAATCTTGAGCAAAGATCGATTTCATCATAAGTTTCATTATCTGACTCCAATAGATAGCAACGATACTTTGCTTTACTGAAATCTTTTTTACCAAGTCCTAATTTCTTTGCTTCTTTGTAAAGTATCGACGTAAGCTCAAAATTTTTCGTTGGAATCGGTACATTCACCGTCAAGGTTAAATCCGTTTCTATCAACTCTTTATTGTGACTCATTTTCTTCTCTCCTTTTCATATTATTTCTCTACATATTTTCCAATGTCAAAAATAGATGGGATACTTATCAGTTCACTTAAATAATCTTTTTCTTCTGGGTTTGTTAACACGAAAAAGGCAAATTCAGCAGCAACAAATAAATTTCTGATCCCGAGTTCCCATATAACGTTGCGTTTTGTTTCTGGAAGATTTTGAAGTAAATCGACAACCTCAGAATTATCAATATCATAAGATTTGACTTCAGAGATTTCTGATAAAGCTAATGGATCTAGTGAGGTTATATAAAAATTTGGTTTTTCTGGTTCTTTCCCCATATTCTTGATACAAGACACCGATTTTTCAAACGCTTTTATTGCGTGAAGATGGATATGACAAATATTACCCAACTTTTCGGGAACCACGTTTTCAATATAATCAAACAATTGATATTTAAATGTCGTACCCGATTCTACAATTTCTGCATGAATAGGATATACACTTCTGCCTAAGTCACAGATATCAATCAAGGCTTCAGTGATAATCCACCTTTTAATGGTATTTGAATCGGAATCTAAAGGAATAGCTGACCTGATATAAAAATAAGCACTTCCTGATTTAAATTTCGCATTTGCTAGATTGATCGGTTCTTTTAAATCTTTAGATGATTCACCTTTTTCTGCCACCAAAGGAATGGTGTATTGAATTCCAACAGATGTTGGCTTCTTATTTCCAGAATACCAATTCACAATCGACACCTCTATAAATTCTGGGAAAAACCAAGAGATATCGCTCTTTGTTTGAGTTCCAACGCTGATCTGAAGATCCATGTCGTTAAAATTCAGAAAGACATCTGCATCTTCTTCATTAATTTTAAGCATTTGACAAAGGGATGCAATATCATCCTCAAAAACCCATAAATAATAGCGGGAATCTTCGACAGATGCGTGAGACATAAACGTCATCATTTCTGGAAACAATTTTTCCAGTTTTGAATGGAGAGCTTTTCGAAGAGGATATTTTTCACCTATTGGAACTTCGATCATAACCTCAATGAACCCATCCATTCCTTTTTGATAAGTATTCATTTCTTATTCTCCTTTCTTTTCTTCTTTGCTACATGTAAATAATATATTCTTAAAATAGTGATTGAAAAGGTCACATTTTTTTAAAAGAAAGGTAGGTGATAGCAAGCATGGCTACCATGATCGATGAACAACAAATGATACAAGATAATATCTTCCTTTATGAACAACGATTAAAATCACCAATACGAAGATTTACAGATAAGTCTTTCGTACCATCTACATATTTCCATGTAAAAAATACTGAAACGACAGTGGATAGCGGGTATGGTGATGTTGAGGAAATACTCGGACCAAATTCGCCGATACGATTTATTTGTATCAAGGGTTTACCGTTATATGGAGCAGAACAAATTGTTCTTAATCTAAATAATGGGGATTATGGTTTAAACACCGAATATGAAGGAGACGTAACAGTTATTGCAGGTACGATAAAGCCGATTCAAAATGACCATTTTCTTATCAACACGTTAAAAGATTCTTACATATTTCGTATCACAGAAGTTTCTTATGATGCGTTAGTTCAAGAAGCTTCGTATAGAGTACACTTTGTGCTTGAATATATCGATAACCGGATGGTGGAACAATTAAAAAGACAAACCATCGGATATAAAAGTATACGATTGGAAAATATCGGTACTGATGAGCGGGCAGTTATTGAAGAAGCAGATTTAGAGAAAGTGGAAAAAATAGAGACCATGTATCAAAAGATGGTAGATGGTATGCTGACTTTTTATTATAACAGCCGCTACAATTGTCTTTTGGGTGAAATGGAGAATGGACTAAAACTCTATGATCCGTTTCAGGCTTTTTTTATTAATAAACACAGACTTTTTCATGCACGATCTCAGATTGATGGAACTGTTTTATCTATCTTGGTAAATGATCCAAAACAACCATTAAAGTATGAACGTTCTATTTATCGGTGCTTTGAACTACGAGATATAAAAAAAATAAGCGTCTTCCCTTACACAACCTGGCTCGGAAGTACAAACTTTGATACAAGTTTTTATAAATGGGTGGATGATACTGTACACATTGTTGATTTTCCGAAAATAACAGATCCACTAAAACATGTTCAGATTTTTTCAGAAGCATTTGTGGAGGAGATAAAGACCAACAACTACCATGATGATGAGAACATATACAGATACGTAATTGCAGATTATTTCAATAATCCAGATTTTTCAATACATAATATCCCGGAGGGGTTGGAACATGAAATTATGAGACTGGAAGATGCAAATTTAGAAATCTTCTTTTTAACACCAGTGATTCTTTACATTATAAGAACTACAATAACGGAATATATGAGAAGAGATACATTCGAAGATGAATTATTAAATGTCGATGAATAAAAACATAGGAAGGTAGGGTTACCTTCCTATGTTTGTTCTTTAGCACCGTATTTCTACTGAATCATCTATCTTAATTGTGCCATAACCTAAATCAATCAAACTAAATAAAGTAATGAGAGAACATACAGACCAAGATAAAAACTCCAAATTGTTATGAGCACGTACAATACCAGCTATAGAGAAAACTTCAAAAATAAGGGCTATTAAAAATCCTGGTAGGTAGCATAATTCATGTATTGATGGCTTTTTATATCTACGAGATTTAAAATTATAAGTTTCTATTTTATAACAGCTATTTTCTATAGCTACATCAACACCAGGAAATAAACAAACGAATGGGTGTTTGATATTTTTATCAAGAATGCAAAGAGTTTTGTTGTAATTTGAAAATTCCTCATCAATACAAAATTTTTTATATAACAAACATGCTTTTGCATACTCCAAATCAGATACCATAAATAGATTTTCACCTATAACATAAACCACCGTACACCATTCATCCATATTCACAGAAGAATAACGATAATAGCAATCAAAACCTTTGGGACCATATGCCTCTCTTAATATTTTAAGTAGTTTTTCTTTTGTAGATAACCCAACAACCATAAACTTTTCAGAAGAAACAAAATAGTCTTTGTGTGTAAAAAGATTCACACCCACCATATCTGCTGTATATGTTGCTTTTTTGAACCCTTTCTTCGTTACATTTCTTCCCCTACTACAATGAATATCTAACAAAACACCAATAGAAAGCAATTCATATTTTTGATAATTGAGTACGTAAATAATTTCAGGAATCCGTAACAATAATCGAATTCCTAGAAATAAGGTTCTAAAAATCAATATGATAAACTCTATAATTGTAACCATAGTTCTCCAATCTCCTTCACTTATGAAAAAGAGACACCCAGGTATCATCCTGGGTGTCTCTTGTTCTAACCACTAGCATGTAATACGACAGCATACGCTGAAGAACAAGGAAAGCGAATCCCCCCTTTCTCGAAAATTTTACCTTACCAATGGTTTAACTTTAATTCGGTGTTTTAATCCGTGTATTTTTCTATATGTTCATATCAATATCCTCTGTCTTCTTCACAATTTCATCACCAGCTGCAGCTCGCTGTGCTTTCTTAAATAATTCATCAATTTCACCGAAATTCACCGCTGGTAGATGTAGTTTCGCCAATTCCTTTCGGAATGCTTTCGTTAATTCTGCTACTTCTTCTCCACCATCCTCACCGATATAAATACTAACTAAGAATTTCTCTAAAGTTTCATAATTATTCATGAGCTCCTGAGTGGCAATATTTGAATTGCCTTTTGGAGGAGGTAGGATAATGCGTAAACTTCGTATTACTTCTTCCGGCATGTCTGTAGAAAACCTAAGATTCTTTTGGTACCACTCTGTAAAACCAGAATTTAAATCTATCTGATTCGTTCCTACTCGACCGGCCATCTTCGTGTTTGCAGTTTCTACTGATTTTGCAAAGTCTGCTTCATTTAAGTAATTCATAATTGCAGATGGAACAGACGAACCCAAGATGTAGTTCTCACGCAATTTATCTGTTAACGGAGATGCAAGATCAACATCTTGTCCTTGTAATATCTCCGTCTCAACTGGCTTATCACCATTCTTTGACATTGGCATCGTAATTTCTGAACCGGCACCAATTTTTGTTATAACGTTGGTGTAGGAAAACATGTCGTTGATTGAAATACGTCTGTTCCGTTTCTGTCGCATAATCTGTTGTGCTTTATTATATGTATCTTTGTCAATACCTGAAGAACGGAAATAGTTTATAACAGTATCATTACTTTTTGTAAGGATGGTGAATACTTTAAACACGAAAATCATAAGATAAAATTTCGCATAAAACATGGAACGTTCCAGCATAGAATGACCGTTTCCGTCTACGTCCTTATTTACCTTGAATTCTGTGACGTATTGCTTTGGTACCACCTGAAAATGTATTGTGGTATTCGAAAGATCATAATACTCCAAAGCGGCTACAATAATCTTTCTAAAATCTTTATTATCCCGCACAAATGACTCGTCAAACCGGCTGACAATACGATTTGCAATATCATCTACCATACGATTTACTTTGTTATTTGGATCTCTCTGTCGAATTTGGTTGTTATAACTTAAAATCGTAGATAGTGGGGTTGCATCATCTGTCTCTATGTACATATAGAAGAGTACCTGTCCCATAATACTGATTGGAAACATACGGGTTGGTGGCACCAATTTGTTATAACAATCTTTAATTCCGCTATCAAATTCCTTTGTATTTTCAGAACTGCTGTCATCGTAAAATCCATTCGCCTCACCAGCATTAGAAGAATTTCCATATTTTTTTAGAAAATCTGAAGATGTAGATTGATTCTTGCCAGCTTTACGTTTTGCTCTTTCTTCTCTTGCTTCGAAATAATCTACAGATTCAAAGAAATTTCCAGATTCTGTGATATAACGCTCACCAATATCTTGATAAGCTTCTAACCCATCTTCTAAAATCGGTAAGGGAATAGGGGATGTTGATATTGTGATACGCTGATCTAAAAGCGTGGTCATATCTCTTTTTAAATCATCCCCATTTAAGTGCTCATCAACTTTAGTAAAACCGGAATCTTCTTTAACATGGGAGATTACAGAATCAATAAAATTACTATCAACAATAGTTTCATCATCTTCGGTCGATTCCATATAGGCAAGAGATACAATCTTTGGATCGAAGATGGAAGATTCTGTCTCGTCTACAGATTCAAAAAACCGGTTGAACCCCATATTTTTTGATCTTCGGAATTTATTAGCGAAGTTCTTAAATATTTCGTTGTATGGAATGGTGTATGCATAATATACACCATAAACCAAAGTCTCTTTACCAATATGCTTCATTTTTTCCTGCATATGGATTTTATTCTCCATCTTGATGACAAGCGGTTTGTACTCTTTTTCTACATCTGTAACAGTAGCATCCTGAAATGTAATTGAGCGATTGATTTCACCAGACGTAATATCAGGTGAGAATATCGCATCTACCATGGTGTCAACTGCTTCCTCTAATTCAATTAACTGGGATGCAATTTGATGTGCATCTGCTTGTTTGATGAACTGGTTTCGATATTTATCGGTAATAAAATCAGCAGGATTTACAGCACCATCATTGATGCCAATATCAAAGGAACCTGCAACATCCTGTAAACTTTTTCCTTGCTTTACATCTCCGGAGTAAAGTTTACCGATGAAAGATGCATAGTCATTGGATTGATTTCCTGTAATTCTATCTATTTCAGTTCCCATGATATCATTGAATCGATCATTCAATTCATCCGTTACATCTGTGGTCACATCTGTACTGTATAAACTATTACTAAGCTGTGCCATTAACTTCCCAACAACATTCATTGTTTTTGAGTCTTTGAATGGAGTTTTCTTTTCTTCTTCTATCGTTTTATTTCTTGGCATCTTTCTTCACCTACCTCTTAACGTGTTATATTCCTGTTTTTTGGTAGGTTTTCGTCTTAGCCTATTTCCAGTTCTAGTCTATAGATGATACGAATACAGCAATATGAGCATTATATTCTTCTGCTAACCGATCAATGTCATAATAAGGCTCCCCATCACCAGCATAATTGTAAAGGAATTCTTTTGCTAGTAATACAGAACTAAAGTTTAAACGTTCTGTGGCCTTTAACACTTCTAAGTAATCCCAATTGGAAAAGACATAGGTGGTATCTTTTGCAATATCATCCTTTTTAAGAATGTCCATAATATTTCCGAATATAGGTTTGATATATTCCTGTGGATACATTTCCTCGATATCTTTCCGTATCACTTCATTTTCATGAGGATACCAAATACGTATATCTGGAATTAGTAAATTATCGTCACCTGCAGCCTGATCAAGGATCGTTTTAAATCTTAAAGGAATCCCGTTCTCAACATATACTGGATGGTTTAAAAGTAACCGGTTTGATTCTTCTTCAATTTCCTTAAAGTTAATATTTGGTAGCTGCTTTTTATCTACAAGGCTGCGAAGCACATCTTGATGATTCCTCTCATAATACCACTGCACAACATCTCCCCCGCTTTCGCAATTACGCAAAGAACTAAAAGAAAATGGTGGTTTTTCCTTAATATTTTTATTTTGCCAAATATCTAAGGCTAACAAAAAATATGGAGACTTTATTACATCGAGATATTCAATAAACAAACATCTTGAATTCATAAACACTCCCTCATGAGTACGAATTTTCGTATTTTTATCAAATAACATACCTGATCTCCTTATTATATTGAATAAGAAGAAAGACCATGAATGGTCTTTCTTCTATCCTTTTAATTGTAAAATGGAAATTCTCCGTTTGCTCCATTCATATCCACTGGCGGATTCATCGCAGTAAACCCACCATCACTCTGCTGACTTCCTCCAAGTGCCTGGGTATATGCAGCTGAAAGCTTCTTCGCATGGTTTACGATCGGAAGCATCAATGTAACATTATCCAAAATCTTCATGAACGCCTTAAAATCAGCTGGTATTTTTTCCTCTACAGTACCACTACCAGTTGCAGGATCAAAGTCTACCACCGAGGTGATCGTATCAAACGTAAAACTCGTTGTTGATGCGTTATCTTTCTTGTAAAGGTTGAAATACTCAGTTGGAACTCCATTCTCGTTCATCTGATATGCCAGATAGACAACGTTTCCATTTTGAAGAGGGACCGGGGCATAGATTGGTTTTTCCGGATTTTCACCTGAATCTTTCACTGGTTTGATTCGTTTCTCATAAAGGTCTTCTAATGCGCAGAGCTGCGAATAATTCATTGCAGTACTTATTGCGTGCATTCTGTCATACTGGGTATACCCGTTTGCATCTTTTCCAATAGACATAGCCCAACGAAACGAAATCTTATCGTTCCAGCAGCTGATATTTAGACTACATGAATCTGAGTAAAATGTCTTGATATTTGTGTTGACATTCACCTTATTGTTGTTCGGGTTATTTTGATTTGGAAACATTTAAAAACCTCTCTTTCTTTTTTATTCAAAATAATAATATATTTATTGCTTATTTTTTCGATATTTCTTAAGTAATTTATTACGAATTTTGCACTCAATCTCAATTCTCATTTCTTCTGGTAAGATCTTACTATACGGAATCACAAAATTCCCAGTTAATTCAAACCCTTCAAATTTATCTGTGATAAAGTCATTTTCTAAATTATTATCTTTACCGTATGCCAAAGACAAAAATTCGTCTACCAAAACACTGTCATCTTTCAATGACATTTCTATTGCGGTATTTAGATTTGCAAGAACCAGCAGATCGTCCCTATCATCAACCACCTGTTTTAATGAATTGGTAGATACGTCATTTCTCTCAGGCAGTTGCTCTGCCAACAACTTCTTGTTTTCTTTGATATATTGATAGATATAATTTTGAAAGTTATCCTGGAGGTTGATGACAAAAAAGCGATAGGCATAATGAATGATTTCCAACTGCTCTTCTTCCGACTTATCCTCTAATTCTGGAATGCCGAGACTAAGTTGCTCCTGAAATGTTCGTTCAATAAAACTTATAAACTTCACATAAAGCCTATTTAACTCCTCTACTTCTTCATCTTCTACACAATTATCTTTTGTAAGCATATATTTAGTGATGAAGGACTGAACGAAATCGTAACCTACATATTCTAAAGGATCTTCAAATTGCTTGGTAATAGATTCCATCAATACATCTAACGGTGCCTCTGATAAAAGAATCTCATCATCAGCATCCTGCGGAACATATTCTAACCCACGAAATTCACTCATATTCATAATTTTATTCTTTCCTCCTACTTATAAATTCTACAGATAGCTGACGTATCTGTTTTTCGTGGTATTGGTTCCAGGCTGGTTGTTTTCAGCCCCGGTACAGATCGTTCTTCTGGCGGAATAGGTCTGTAAGGACAATTAAGAAATTTACACACTCGCATATCATCTATCTCCAGTGCACATTTCACATCCACTTTCGCAACCTTGTTATTGTCACCACCGAGATAAGCAGTCGCACATCCAAGAGTTGCTGCAAATTGTTCTATATGCCCACAGTTACAGCAATACAATCCATATCCAATGACACTGTCATTCATATTTTTAGAATATAGGATCTTTTTTTTCGTTGTACCACAACACAGACATTTCCATCTGCGTATACGATCTTTGTCCATCCTCACTTCTTCCATGTATTTCATACCTCACTTTCAAAACTTTATAGCAATGTAAGCTAGATGTTCAGATTTAATATTTATAAAGAAATAATAGAATCCACAGGCTCGGCATTACCTGTGGATTCTATTTCCAGGACTTATGGCGGGAGGACCGTCATATGGATATAATTGCGTATGCACTATGGACTAACGGCTATTTTTATGTATGCCACCCATCTATTCAATCCGCTCAATTATAATCACAATCTCCTATTCCGCATTAGGAGGTGAAATACTCAATATTAAAAGTAGCAAAATAGCAGTGATACGCTTATGAATATGTTATGTATGAAAAAACATGGATATAAGTAATAAGAAAGTAGGTGGATGACTTGGAAAAACCAGATATTTCAAAAATAGATAATGCATTTGATAAACTCTTAGGGGGAGATGAAAAAGCTACAAATACACTGGAGATGGAATTTTCAAAGTTTTGCAAATCCAATGTAACTGTAAAATTATCTAATGTAGATCCAAAAACACAAAAGGGCATTATCCCTTTTGTCATGTGTGTTTACCCGGATCAATCAACAATGGACAAATTAGCGAAAGCAATATACAATGGAAGCTCTAATCTTGGAATGATTCAGGCTATCTGGGCATCATCCAAAGGTTGGACAATGGAGATCGACAGAAAGATTTTGGAGTTTTTAAGTGTGAGAGAATTAACAGCCCTTTCATTACATGAATTAGGGCATATCACGCATAGTATGGAAATTCCAACACGCCTACATAATGTCGTTCAATTCCAGTTTGCATCTTTAGGAACAAAGATGGAGAGCATGTTAAATAAACTAAAAATACGAAGAATTCTCCAGATACCGATTGCAGCTGCTTGTTACTATAGAAGAAACCCGAATCACGCAGAATTGAAAAAGGAGATTCAAGCGGATCACGTAGCAGTTAGTTATGGATACCGTTCTGATCTTGTTTCCGCAATCACTAAGATTGAACAGCACCTGAAATCCGATTTTTCTAACAATCTGGAAGAATCCGTCAAATATTCAACACGGGTATTAGAAAATTTATCTAATCGAAAAAGTGAACTGGTAAAAAATGATCTTTTAGCATTTCGTGATCATCTGGAAAGTGGATTATTAAAATCACATCTTGAATCAGTGTGTGATTCATGGGATGTAGAAAGTGGTAACTTTCATACATTTGTGGAAAATGCTGCTGATCTGTTCCAGCCAAAGTATTATATGGAATTTGGTCATCGTAGATTGGAAGCAATTACAACCAATCAAATCGACTTTATACAGGTTAAAATTGAACAGATGAACGACTACAATACCAAAATGATGGTTCTTTCATATATCAATAGTAAATTGGATCTCATCACATATTACAAAGGTATTTTAACTAATCGGAGACTTTCAAAGAAATACAAAGTTCCCCATAGTATAACAGATCTGGAAGCGAAAGAAAAGCGACTATTATCATTGCGTGATATAGCTATGAAAAAAGAAATCAAATTAGAACAACCGACAATTCTAGTAACTTATCCATCTGGATATGATGGATAATAAGAAGGGCACGTTCGTGCCCTTCTTATTATTATCCCCTTAGTAAATGAAATCTATATCTTTTCCTATAGTATGTAAATTATCAAATTCGACTATTGATACCTGATCAGATGGGTATATGGAAACTGCATATACGATTTTCGGTTTATAAGTGGTAGTAAAAAGAATACTATAGATGTTATCAGCCCGCCTAATGTATAACCTCTCGTCTGGATCATAGAAAATCATCTCATCATCTGAGCTACCTTCATGAATCAAATAACAAAACGCTCTCAGTACATCCTCCGAAATATTAAAATCAATAAATGAAGGGCTTATTTCTTTATTGGTGAACTTACGCATCTTAGCTGCGACCACTTCTCGAACATTGATTGTGTTTAGATACTCTTTAACTTCTCTTGGAAGTCCGGCATTGGCTGTCAAATTCGTCTTTAAGTTAGAATTTCTTGTAGCGATACCATTTAATACATCCGACATATTCGATACGGTAAACATCTTATATCTTCCATCGAATACTTTATCGAAGCAACTGTTTAAATTTATGCTGTAAAACTCATGATTTGCACTCAGGCAACGAATGGTGAATAATCTTTCTCCATATTGTGTTAGCTCAAGAAGTGTTTCATATGGTGTAAATAAAGATCTAAATAGCATTTCCATTTCCACCATACCGCTGATATCATGATTTCTTTCTGCTTTTAGCATACCCTCTAAGCTCATACGATAATTAGATTGTGGTTGGGTATCACAATCAACACCAAGAATTTGTCCTATCTTAATCTCAGTTAGAAGATTAAACAGATTTTCATAGAGTAGCATAATCTCTACATAAGCATCAAGACTGAAAATACCAGAAGAAATCAATATCTGTCTCACCATTTCTTCAAATTCCATAAAATCACTTAAAGATTCAAGTGGATGTTGTTCTAACTTGCAGATAATAACGCTACGAATTGTAGCTGTATCTCTCCAGTTTAAAAGTCGATGAAGTTCTGGAATATCATAAGCGACGTAAACTTTATCACCTGTAATTGGTTCTGTTCTCACCGGTAGAGTGGCATCTGTATTTTTAAATCCATTCGCATTAGCGTGTGTTTTAAGCATAATTAAAGATGGAAATAATCTACCAGTTTTTTCATCAATTGGAAAAACATAGGTTAAGTCCTTCTTTATATATTCCAGAAAACGCTTCATCAGAAGCTCCTTCGTTTCTACTTTCAAATGTGAATAATTTGTAAGAAGAACCTCGATACCATGATTAACACATATTTTCTTGATAAAGTTTAATGTATCAACATTCAATTTTTTCATCCCCTTTAACAAAAAATCTTCTCTTACCTTTTCACCCTTGGTTTGTCTCCTGATTGAACCACACCGCTTTCGTTTTAAGATCTTCCTCAAAATCTCGGATATCTTTAAACCAGACCAAAGTTGGAATTAACCTGTTTTCAAGCACCTCTCTTACTCCAACTCCATATAAGATATTTTCATTGGAATTTTTTAATTGGAAGAGGATCAAATAGGTCCCCGAAATTGATCCTCTTTTACATCTATAAATAGTAAGTCCGAAATTTCTTTCTTCAAAAATAAGCTGTTCTTTATCATTTCCATTATAAAGACGCAATAGATATTTTATCTCACGTGGAAGTTTAAAACTAATATCTTCGGCTGAAACATTTAACTTACTATCTCTAAACCCAAACAGATCTAACACTTGTAATGTATTGATGTTGGATAATATTATCCAAATATCTTCTGGCAACAATCCTTTCCCCTTCCATTCTCCAGGAGATATACTTACTTCAGCACTAATATCTTTTGCATTATCTTTTCCTTCGTTTTGTATAATAAAAATCTTCTTTCTAATTTCATTGAGTACAAATATTTTGTCTGATAACACTTTTTTCTTCTCCTCCTTTTAAATCATAACGATTTTCTTTTTAACCCCTTCTAATTCTTGTTTTCTGGCAACTTCCAAATACTTAAAAAACAACATATGGTTTTTATTTGGAATTTTGATATAATTGAAAGGAACACCATTTGATTTCATCACTTCGTCTTTCAAACGTTCCTTTTCCTTATCAATCGCCTGGATCTTTGGGTGGTTATTGGGATTGTCTCCACCATCTTTGATTTCTATAATGAGATTCAGAGAGGGAATAAAAAAATCTGGAATGTAGAAATGTTTTTTTCCTTTATACATGTAGTAAAATAACCACGGAGAAGGAGACATGAGGTCGTCCGGAGGCAAATTCACAATACAATCTAAAAATACCAAGAATTCCAATTCATATGAAGATAAAAACTTGAATCGGTGCTCTTTGACACGATCACTCCATTGATAAATTCGACTCCTTGCAGCTAACATCTTCTTTTGTTGTTCTGGATCATCTAACAATGACGTTTTTCCGTATTTTCCCATCATATTTTCTTTAAATTTTTCACGTAAAGCATCTTTGCATTCCTGTTTTCCACAGAGCCTATTATATTTATTGGTAACTTCATTCCAGGAAGTATCTGATTTACAAACAACACAACTACCTTTTTCTTTACCGGTGCGGAGGTAGTATACAAACTGGCGTGGAATCATACCTGGAAGAATTTGTTCATGGTGCTTACGATCGATATGTTCTGCATAGGCAGCTTCATCTTTTAACAACTTCCCACAGAATTGACAGTGTATAACTTTATTTGCCATGATTAAATCTTACCCTCCAAAATTAAGATTTCATTTAACAACATTGTGATTTTTGCTGGATCTAAAATTTTTACCCGTTCTTTTTCCAAATCAAACTCAATCAAAGAATGACAATCGTTTAGATATAAAAGGATAGACCAAAATTGGGTGGTTCGATAGAAATATTGGGATAGCTTCTTTGGAGAATACGCAAAGTTGTTCCGGTCGTCATAATCAATGGTAAGACTAATTACAAATTTATCTAATAAATGTGAATATTTTGAAATGAGAGAATCCATAGGGATACGGATTCTCTCACTACTCTTGTTGTAGTTGATAATAATCGAGTTATTTAACATGCGATGAGATAAAATTTCACTATTACCAGCATCTATCTCTTCTTGTATTGTAAGTGGAATCATATAATCACCTCCCTTAACATTTACATCTACTCGGACAAAGAGTCGGACATGGACACTTACTACAATCCAGACCGTAACAACATTTCCCTTTCTCTCTGATGAACCAGCAGAGTTCTTTTACCGGAAGAAGCGGAGCTAAGAATTCATCTACCAACACTGTATCTTTAAGATCTTTGATTTCTCCTTTTTCAGCTAATCCTAATTCACAAATTGTAAGATCTTTGACAGAGTGGACTTCTGACTTTACATAAACTTTATCAGCACCAAAAAAATTTACTTTCTGTTCGATATCATAGATCGGCGCTACAATTTTTCTTGACTCCCCAGGATATCGTTTCTCAGTTTCTACCATAATTTGATGCCTTTCTTTATCTGCTTTCACCTCTAACACTGAAGGATCGATAGCAACTTTAATAAAATTTTGAGTATAGGTTGTTGTATTGATAGAGATATTTTCTGGATTTAAATAAATTGAATTTGCATCCGGAATTTTACAAACGATATTATCTTTATATGCTTTAGAGAATGGGATACTGCTCATAATTGTAGGAATATGCAGTCGCACTTTATCTGTTTCTCTAATTTCCACCCCTCTTGCTTCATTTGGTTCCACTACTCTAGCAGGACCATCTGCAAAAACATAATTGGTTTTTAATTTCGTAATCACAAAGAATTCTCCCTTCTTATATCCATGTTTTTTTGATACTTCCTGAATAATTTCAGGTAAAAGTTACATATATTTAATCTAAAATCATGAACGAGGTGATAAACTATGGGTTATATAGATTTTAACAATGACCAAATATTTGCAATGTATGAATTAGATAACTGGTGGAAACGTAGAAACGAGCAAGTATTTCAGATATCAGGTGGTGCAGGAACCGGAAAAACCACTTGTATTATGGGATTTATTGATAAAATAGGACTATCACTAGACCGTGTACTTTTTACATCTTATATGGGAAAAGCCGTCTGTCAGATGATACGAAATGGATTACCTGCAAAAACTATCCATTCCACTTGCTATACATATGACAAGGAAGTAGCAAGAGATAATGATGGAAATATGATCTTCTTAGATAATGGAAAACCAAAGATGGTTTATGCACAGCATTTAAAGGACCACTTACCAAAGAAGATCGATCTGGTGGTTGCTGATGAGGCATTTACTATACCGGAACAAAATTGTCTTGATCTGATGTCATTCGGAATTCCTATAGTGGCGTTAGGTGATCGAAACCAGTTACCACCACCATTTGGAAAACCATATTTTTTAGAAAATTGGGATGTGGAATTAAAGCAGATCATGCGACAAGCAGAAGGAGATCCAATTATTTATCTGGCACAAAGGATTTTAGATGGAAAACCACTACGAGAGGGGATGTATGGAAAATCTGCTGTTATACGTAAAAAAGCTCTTACGGAATATACCTTGAGAAATGCAGATATTGTCCTCACATCAACAAACCGGTTACGTGGTGCTATCAATGACCTTTTTCGTGAAAGTTATCTTGGATTTGATCATTTAGAATATCCTCATTATGGAGAAAAAATTATCTGCCGCAGGAATGACTGGAGTCGTTGTTTAAAAACTAAATATGGTGAAATTTATCTAACAAATGGTACAACGGGATTTGTGGACTACGTTGAGAGGGAAAATATTCGAGAAAAAAGCGCGATTATTGATTTTAAACCCGATTTTTCAAATCGTCCAATGCGATCAATAAAAATCGATTTAAATTATCTAAATAAACCTGTTTGGGATGCTGACAGTGGTTGGACACCCCCTGATACAGATTTATTTCAATACGGTTACGCCTTAACCGCATACAGCGCTCAAGGAAGTCAATGGGACAACACCTGTGTATTGCAAGAAGAAAATTATAGAATGACTGAAAAGAACTATCGCAGATTACTATATAGCTCAATTACAAGAGCTGCAAATTCTGTCACCTGGGTACTCCCATATTAAAAATTTAAATCTGGAGAAAGCAACCTTATATATTGCTTTCTCCAGATTTTTTCCTATAAAAAATAATTATATAGTATATTGATGAAGAGGATAAAGAAAGGAGATAGCAAATGGTAAAATTATCAACTAAGTATGAGGATGCAAGAGGCACTGTATCTTTTTACTTTAAAAACATAGCGGACTGTGCCAAGTTTATTCACAAATTTCAGAACCACTGGTGTGACGTAAAGTGGAATAAACCTATTGAAGCTGATAACTTTCCAGAAATGAGTGAGTTCCAAAGAAAATCTATGAAAAAGGATCCAGTAGAAAGAGCAGCTGATAATCTTTCATGGGGATTTAATTTCGTAAGAATGGTACAACCTGGAGGTGATACTTTAACCAAAAAACAAGAAGAATTTGTGACGAGGTTGATGGAGAAAATTTCGAAAGGAGATGGAAACCAATGATGATTATACCAATAAGCTCCGGTTTTAGGGTTCATCAAAACGATTCAATATTATTTCAAACGATTAAAAACATGGTGGAATACAAAACAGAGGTAAAATATAGAGATCTATGTAAAGCTAAGGCCACTATCGCCCGTTTATGTAACACCAAAGGATCAGTTACGGATGTAACAATGAGCAAACATATAGATGTTGACGATGTTCTGGTCTGTGGAACTCAAGAAGAAGATAAATACCGAGTAGTGATAAAAATTACACTTTCCGAAGATGATATATCCAGGGAACTTAGTAAAACCAAGAATTCAATATTTCAATTTGCTACTATTACATTATACGACTATATTAATTCAGATCCTGTTATAGAAAGAACATTTGCAGTTGGAGATTCTGGAGCTTTTATAACTGATGAAGGAAAGCTCAAAAAGGAATTCGTTATATCAGAAGTAAGATAATATAAATAAAGAGATAGGTGTCTTTAGACACCTTCTTTTTTCTTCTCTTTATTCTCTAACCCCGATTTAGTTAAGCAGTGATAATTTATCGTGTCTCCGGGAACCCAGTAAAATCAAGGGTTTCCGGACTTTTTCCCAAAAAGTGTCCGATACATAATAGCGCCATAAATTCAAAGAAGAGTATTATTTCAACGTTAATTGATACCGAGTTCTATAATCAACGAACAACTGTTGATCCTTTTCACCATGGTGGTGGTCACGCTTATTATTTTGCTCTACCAAATAATACTGTAGCGGTTGCAATCACTGGATTAAACGTATTTAAAGATTATGCAACTAATAGGACTCCGATTAATTTCTCTATATTTGGTGCCACGGTTCAACCTCTTTCCGGTAATACTGTTCGGTGTTGTATCGACATTGACTGGGTTAATCCAACCGAGGTACAACAATACTTCACGAATATTAGAGCTGTTGGTTATGCATTTATATCTTCATAATGGGTAAAATGGCAGGACTTTTTGAAGTCCTGCCTATTATCGATTGAAAATTCCGCCTGAAGTACGATGGAACACATCCACCTACTTATCATAAAGTTTGCCTATGAATATTTCTGTATACACAAAACGAAGTAGAAAAACATCGATTTTTTGTAATTTGTCTTGGTGTTGACACCTTTTACCTTCGCGTTTACCCCACTTTCTTCAGCCCATAAATTCAAAGTATTATTAATCACTGCAATATTTTTATCGTTGGAATTGGTTTTTTTAAATAATGATCCGGACCAAATAAAGAAAAATTGTGATTTTATTTCTGTCCGCTTATGGTTATATGTGTATAGAAATAAAAAAAGAATAGATTCGATAAAAGTGGACATCACCGGTAGATTTTTTGCAGTTAAAATAACGAGTAGAAATCTACGTAAATCTGAAACGGAAACGTTTACAATCCTTGCTGCTGCTTCTGCGAATGAAAGTTCAATACCAGCTGATACCAGATTTGGTGAAATTTTTTCAACCAACTGCCCAATAACAGATGTTGCATTCTCCATGTCATCTACAATTGGTGTATCCGTATCGTATTGATCATTCCTGGTACTTTTTGTGTTCCCAGCTCTATAATTCTTCATATATTCAGAAGCGATTTTTTTAATCATAGAATTTTGATCGTTACGGATACGCTGAATGAATGCTACTGCATCACGGTCGGTTCCAACCGCAAATCTAGCCCTATGAAAGTCGTGGCTTCTTCTACAACTTTCTACCAAAGCACCAAAAATATGCTTTGAAGTTTTTATCAAAAACTTTCCTGTAAGATTATCGATGGTATATTCCATAACGCCTTCATTTACACCATTTGGAAAGTATTTGGTGAATATCGACCAGTAAACAGCAAGACAATAAAGAGATAAAGAAGTATTAATACCTTTCTCATCCTTCTTTAAAGTATAGAAACGGATAACAAAGTAGAGTAAAAATAAAACTGGATTTTGTCTTAAGTATATAAAATTACTATTTACACCTGTTGCTTTCGTAACTTGAGTAACTGCCGTTACGATCTCTTTTTTAGTAGATTCAAATAAATCAAAGTATAACTGCTGATCGTTATCACCAAATGGAACCAAATAAACTGGACCTGATGTGATAAGTTTTTCCATATTCCGTTCGATATATTCATTAACATATCTACGATATTTACGATCTTTATTGGAATCTTTTAGGGCTTTATCAATTCTACCATATAATAAATCCTGTAACACCTTGGTGTCTGCAATTTGTGCATCCTCGAAGTAGGCATCACCAAAGGTAATAATATTGTCTAAGTCAAACCATTCTAATGCAACATCTTCCATCTCCTCCCAATCTTCAAAAAAGATATCCGGTCTTGTCCCTCCCGGGTTTCCCATCCAATCAATCATTTCATAAATCCTAGAACCAATACCTAAATCCTGTGCAGTCTTAAGTAATAATAGACCATTTCGGCTATCGATTCGTTTAATCAATTCATATTTCCCATATTCTCTAGAGGCATAGATATAATCAATACAACATTGATCTACTGCAACTGGGTCTCTGGATGCGAAAATTCCGATATGATCAATTACAGGATCTGCAGGATGTGCATCACAATCACAGTCCACACTGATATTATTTGCAACATTAATGTAGTAAATATTTTCAGCCCCAAAATTTTCAATTATACCACTACACGCATCAGCCATACTTTCAATGAATACTCTATGATAAGTCTCATATTCAATTTCTTTTGGATTTGAAGATGTACCCCCGGTATGTATCCAAACTTTCCCTTTCGGGGAAGATAAACCCATAGACATATTCTTCATAGCCCCACCAAATCCTGCCATCTGATGTCCTTTAAAGTGTGAAAGAACTATCAATGTATCGTATTTCTCAAGTCCTCTACCAATAGAAATTTTATTTAAATGGTTATGATTTTTTACAGGGTACTCAATTTCCCCCGTTGCATCCAATATTTCGCATGGAGCAATAGTAGTAAACCCATGATCTTTTAGCACCTGTTCATGACTTTCAGTTGTATGTCGTGGTCCTTCATAAGCGGTATTACACTCTACAATGGTGCCACCTACATGGTCAATAAATCCTTCAATCAATTTTGGACTTAAAAAATTATGACCACCCGGTTCCCCAGAAGATATCTTAACTGCCACTTTTCCTTTTAATACCGGGTTTAATCTTTCAAAACATTCGATCAAATGAATATCGTCTATTTCATATGAAACCACCACAGTTGATTTTTTGATTTCTTCCAATTTTTATTCACTCCTTTCTCATAAAAACCTCTTGTCGTATTTTTTCTCCTGACCTTTCAATCCCTTTTTTAAATTCCCAGACATTACATCCATAATTGGTATATTCTTTATATTTATAGACTGCATATTCTGCTTTATATATTTTATCAAATGTTAGCATTTGGTTAAGCACTCTCTCAATTGTTTCATTGTTGCTTTCTTGTTCCCAGATTCCGGCATAAGCTTTAAAAGACGATTCAAAATAATATAGCTTTCCATCTAACATGAAAGTAGAAAAGGTGTGTGTTTGCCCACTATCAAGTTCGATAAAATAGTTTTGCCACTGAATTCTAACTCTTTTAAAAAACTCCGTTTCCATAGCGCAACAATCATAACACATACCAAAACCATGTTTTCTCATCATTTGTGGCGATTGGTAAATCATATATTTATAAGATTCATCATCCTTTGCTGGTTTACCAGTTCTTGAAGAATATATACCGTAAGGAAACTTTGAAATATAGTTCCAAAATTTCGTCACTTCTTGTATGTTAGCCATAATTATTTCCCTTCTTTTTCTTTAAAAAAGTGTAAAAGGAAGAAAAGAAAACAGGAAGCCGAAGCTTCCTGTTTCTATAATGAAACACAATCTTAGAACTCTGCACGGTTGCCCAGCATTGTGTAAGATGGTGTTGGTTTCATATAATCGGAATCCTGCAGCGCAATAGGCTGTGCATTGTTGTTCGTAGCGGTATTCTGAATAGCTGTACGATATACATTTCCGGACGCCAGTTTTCCTGTACTCGTTGTAAGTTTGGAAAGCTCTCCATTGGATGGGTCGTAACCCGTAGGATTTGCTTCGCAAGTTTCTACAGAAAGTCCAGACCAGTATTCCAGACTGTTTACCATAATCTGATGATTCTTTAACAGAAGCTTCGCCTTCTCATTAACATCAACCCCACCATACTTCGTAGTTGCAAAGTCTAATGTCATTTCCACAACGTCATGGTTAGATGGATCGTCACAATTGAAATGCTCAACCGGAACTGCTTTTGGGAAGCAGTTACAGAACTGGCAAGAGAACTCAACTTTCATACCTGTTCTATCCGTAACCACATAGATGAACTCTGCAGTATGGTTTGCCTGTGAATAACCCATTGTACCAGCTGCAATCAAGCCACCATAATGAGCAAAGCCAGATTGTTCATCCACCACAAAGTTAACCCAGGTATGGATGATTTCGCGAACTGGCGAACCGGAGAACTCATATACTTTAATACTCAAAGTATCAGTGCCGTCTTCTGACTTTGTCGGAATTTCAAATTTCTTACCTGCAAAACCACCGGAAACTGTACCGAATGTAACACTTTGATTACTTAAACCGCTGACGCCGTTGTTTGCATACTCCAAGATATGCTTAAAAGCATCCATACGGCTAAGACCACCGCCACTCGCATCAGCCTCAAAATACTTCACAAGACACTGTGGTTTTCTAACCATAAATAATCTTGGATATCCGCTGATCAGTGGATCATATTGCTTTAATACCTCGTTACGAACGTTCAGTCCACCCAACATCAACGAATATTTCGTAATATCTGTCTTTGTAAACTGATGCGCCCCTGTCTGTATTGTGATAGGCATATATCAATTCCTCCTTTCTTTCTTTTATGACTCTTCTTCTTCATCCGGCTGATACTCGCGCTTGTTAACATCGATTTCAATAAGCGAGATCTTAGCGATTGTGAAGAATGTGATAGCTGCAAACATATGTACGATGTTACGTTTCTGTTCATACCTGTTGGATGTGTATCTGATATCCAGGCTGTTGAACAGCGTGCCGATCGTATAGTCATATTTATTTAATAAGAACTGCCTAAATTCAGCCCTCTTTGCTGGCGTACTTACAGCATACCGGTTTCCTCTCGCCTCAGCTTCCAATGTTTCTTTCAGCCAGAACAAGCAACGAACGTTATTCTCCTCTAAGAGGTCAGATGCTTCATGCACGAACATATTCTGCGTGCAACGTTCAAAAACATTCTTTCCGGTTGCTTCAAAGTAATTTACCCTTGCCTCATTCAGAGCATTTTTGATATCTTCTTCGTTTTCCTCGATAGTAGGCTTTAAGCTGTCTTTAATATGTCCAGTTAAAAGACCTAAGCTGTTTGTACGAGACGAGTTAATACCCTGGATACGGATAAAATCTGCATCCCCAGCTGCCAACCAGTAGGTAATTGTGACCGGAATTCTACGTCCAGTAGAATTTTCTTTGATCATATACCAGTGGGTATTTACTGACACACACCACGCAGAGTCAAAGTTTTCATAATCATTGATCAGATCATCCAGCGGACTGAAGTCAAACTCCATATCATAGATGTTAACCATACCGAGAGAATCTCTCATGTTGGTATCCAGATAAACTGGACCTGACTGACGAATCATGGCGAGACGTGCCAGAGCCATCTTGGTTTCCATGCTGAAGTTAGCATCGAATAAAGAAGTAGATGGGATACGTTTTGGAGCTGTAATTAGTTTATCGTAACCTCCAGAAAACGCCTTCATGTAACAAGCATCAAATAATGCTTCCAATGTTTCTGTATCTTTTGTATCAAAGGCACCATCGCTGCCGTTGAATAAAGCATTTCCTGCTGCTGAGTTCAGCTGAATTAAGTTTGTTGCGTTGCTATAAGATTCAGCATCAAAACCTTCAGCACCCTGATCAATATCTGCAGTTAGCTGGTTTGTAAATTTGATGAATGGTTCCGGAGGAGTAACTCTGGTACCACCCTGTCGAACCGCCATACCGAAGAATGGGTCAAACTCATCTCTTTCTGGAATTGTAATCTCCAGTGAAGGTTCTGCCTCTAACACTTCCGCACAGAACTCCGTATATGCATCATACAGATCATCCATGTTCTCTTCAAACAGATGCATGTAAACACCCTGAAACTCGATGTCTGTATCATCAACGAGGTCGTTGATCAGGATAGTTTCCTGGATTTTTGTAGTTGTGGTAAGCGCACCAATATGATGTTTCACGATTGTTGCACCTTCTTCTACATCAATTGCTTCGAAGCGGAATACTTTGATTTTATATTCACGCTCAAAATCCGTCGCCGGGATAATTCTCCAACGCAGATTGTTGCCATATAAACCACGGCCTGGAGAAATAAATACCATACAAGGAACCTGAATATATCCTTCTTCATCTACATACTGCCCATCTACCGGGGTTCCGTCAAATTCCTGTGCAAGCTCCTCGATTGCTTTTTTGTCAGCCAGAAGTTCACGCATCTTTTCAGTACCGAGCGTGGTGCTGTAATCCAGTCCGATGCTCTTAGTGGTAAATTTGATACGGAATGCTCGATTTTCTACATCCGGTTTATACCACAATGAAAGCACGTTATTTGCATACAATGCATCATCCGGCATAACACGTAAAGACCATGTTTCTGTATGCTGCTGTGACAGAATCGCTTCTGGCATCATGTTTGGCTGTCCATATTTTTTGAAGTTTGTTTTACCAAACGTTTTCTGGTGCTGCTCCCATGATTTAATATTAATGAGCTTTCCATCCGGACCTTTTGGCCCTGCAAACACGCAGATATATGGATAAGTCACTTCTGTGATCGTGTCTTCAGATAAATCCTGAATACTATTATCGGTGACGTACGTTTCCTCATGAGGATGCCAATATTTCGGAACGATTTGATCTACTCTAGGCATTATCTTAACCTCCTTATTTTATTTGAATCATTTTATAAACTTGTTTTATTTTATCATGGTTGATACACTTATTATATGCTTGTTTTCCATGAGCCCTAAGCGAAGAGAATAAAACTCAATATATGTTAAAACTAAAAATAAGGAGGGACGAACAATGTATGAATGCTGGCAAGATATCAACGATTACGTAACGAAAAAATCAATGGCAAACGACGTACGAGAATTCAAAGAACGGATGGAGAGAGAACGTCATGAACTTCCATATGAACACTTTTTCTGTTATTTTCCAAAGGATAAGTATTCTGTACAAGTAGAGTGTGCGTTCTATAAAGGAAATATCGTAACAGGTTCTGGGAAAAATTACACCACAGATGATTTCGAAATCAGAGGATTTATTCGAAAAATAGATCCATATAAAACAAACACAGTATACCGAAATAACTCAGCCATATATTCTTATAATCATAATTGGATCGTCGGCGTTGAAGCTGCTGTCAAATTAGATATTGGTAAAATTTTTAAGGATGAAGAATATGATCATCTGACTACTATATCCATATTTGGCTTTAGTGTAATTACAGACGAAGGAGAAAAAATAGCTGAGACACTGTTTCCAGAACAGTGGTTTTCACCTAATAAAAAAGAAGGGAGACTTTCGACTACTATACCAATACTTACATTTGATGGAACTACACTTCATAGTGGTTTAGAATGGAAGAACGAGCTATATCAACTAATAGAAAATATGAATAAAGGAGGTTCTTATATATCATGATAAGTCCATCAGTTAATTTAACCGAGTACATGATGAATGAATTTGGAGTTGATCTTAGAAGGATACTACAAGAAGAAGTGGTAATCGGTAAAATATTAAAGGATTACTATATAGTCAGAAGATTTCTTTCTTCTGATTTTAAAGTGGTAGCAAGATACTTCCATTGTAATGAGAATAAAGAATTTATTTTATCACCGGATTCCTTTACCGTTTCTGCACTTGTTGCCAGAGGAAGTCTTGCTAAAAACATAATAGAAATGGAAGAGCCACTTTCAAAAGAATGGGTTGCTGGAATAGAATTTAAAATCACTATTACTACTAACGATATGAGAAATGCAATAATTAGAGAAACCAATGACAGAGTTACCCCAGAAGATGTCAACCGGACTCTAGAAAAAACAGGGCTGACGGGAATTTTAATTTATGATAAAGGAGATCAACTGATCTCAAAACAAACTTTTGGACCTGAATTTTTCTTGGTAGAAAAATCTATCGAATTTGTCACCTTCCCGATAGAATCAGACGGTGAAAAAATAAGAATACCAGTTCTGAAGAAAAGCAATTTATCGGAGATCATGGCTAATCTTAAATATTTAGATGCGGTAGATGCGGCATTTGAGAAGGTGAAAAAGACTGACAAGTGATCTAATTATTATTACAATTAATAAAACTGAGGAGGACTTTGTCCTCCTCAGATAACTAATTCTTTTCTTCAAAAGTAATAGAAAGCTTCATTTTCTTTTTACTTTTTTTCTCTTCTATCTTATATCCAGACTCCCGCATCTCATCAATCAGCTCTTTCTTTTCTGAAAGCGAAACTTCTTTTGAAAATGTTATCTGGACACTTAATGTATCTTCGTTAGATAATTCATATTTTAATTTCACAATGTCATCTGTATAATCTTTCAATAAAGAAAAGAATCGAATAAATTTCCTGTATTTTTTCCCAATTAATTCCTCGATAACAGCGGGATCTTGTTGTGCTAGGGCACTTGCATAATCTGTAAGACTCGCCTTCATACTTTGTCCTCTCATAAATAATTTTAATTCCGATAGATTATTTATGGAGCCATAATGGTATTTCTGATCGATTGACTTTCCCTCTCGCCCCTCAACCTGTCAAGTTCTCGCTTTTCTGCCAGGAGAGCCTCTTTTCGAGCCTCTTTGATTCCGTCTAAGAATTTAACAGGCAATTCATACATAATATCATGAAGGGTGAGTTCACCTTTGAACATGGTGATTAATTCATTAAGCCATCTCGTTTGCTGTTGAATGTTACGCGGGTTCCCTCTTGACGCCGCATAAGAAGAAAAACCGCATCATCCGGCCGAAGCGCTAATATTCTGGATTTCCGTTTGCAATGAGGGCAAACCACATCTTTTAAACTGAACTGCATTGTATACTTTGTTATCATTTTTTCGTAGAGTGCGGCTAAAATTTCTACATCTGGAATTGGTAACATCGTAACAACTGCTTCTACCATTTGCGTGCCTTTAGTTATGTACATAACTTTTCCATTACCCATTCGAATACGAATGCCTCTCAGGATATCCAAAAGATTTATAACTGCTTCACGACTGTCTAAATCTGTATAATGTTCATTAATGAACTGCACAGCCGGAATTACCTGATAAAGGTGATCGTAGCAGCTGGCAATAGACACCTCCACAACCGCCTTACTGTTCGGTAACCGCAGTCTCTTCACACTCTTTACAGCTGATTCTTCATAATACTTCATACGATTTCCAGGCGTTGCCTTATTAATGGCTTCCATAAGCTCCAGATATTCCGTATCCATACGATCAAAATCAATGATAGAGCGTGGAGCATATTTCCAACGAAACGGCCGACGGCAATCCCGCCTTGTACAACTGAGTGGAAGTTCATCCACTTCCGGAACTGTTGAAACCAGCAGCCCATAAACACCAAGATCAGTATCCAAAAATGCAAAATTCTTGAGAAAATCATCATAGTCGGCGAATTCGCCTACAGAAACATTTTTCATACGATTATAGATAACCGTCATACGCTTGTTCATCTGGTCGAAATCATAAATTGCATTATCATCTCTGACATCGTAATACATATCATAGAACTCTGCCCAGTTCATGCCACACATATCAGCTTTAAATCCGGAAGCTGTAAATGTCATCGGAGCTTTTGCGACAGAAAGCTGATATTGCTGAACAAGATCCGCAAATGGAAGATCTTCATCGGCCCTTACAGAATCAAATGTTTCTAATTCCTGAGATTCAACTTCAACCAGTTCAATCATCTCTGCACGTTTAATTGCGCGATTTTCTTCATCATCAAATTTGATGTCGCTGCCACATCCGGTTTTATCAATCAGAATACGTACCAAAGAGTTCTTGTAAGCTGCACTTCCTCGTAACGGTTCCGGAACGTTCATATCGCCGTCATCAATAGGATCACCGTTTTCCAGTTTTTCCTTAATTTTCTGATACTCTTTTTCTAATTCCGGAGTTTTTGGAACCAGATACTGTGCACCTTCAGGAACAATTGCAACACCTGTTTCAGGATCTATAATTGTAGCTGATACCTCATCCATCATTGCGGCTTCTTCGATCGGATTTCCAGGTTTCTTTTTGATATAAACCTTGGAGATTACCTCAACATTATGACCAGATTCAGCCATAGCTTCGTTGAACTCTTCAATTTTCTGATCACTCTGATAGATGTTTCGAAGCGGTTCTATCTTTGTGGTGTCTTTGGCTGCATCTACTAAAACACCGGTTTGTTTATGCCTTGCATGATCAGCCGTTTGTTTCATTCTTTCTGTTGATTCTGCCCGCATTTTAGCAACAAGATCCATAGCATTAGATTTTGATGCTTCTCCTTCAACCTGGTTCACGGCTTCTGTCGCTTCTTCTACCTCATCTCCCTGGGCAATAGCTATACCTGCAGATTCCATAGTTGCGCTATCCTGTTGAGTTCTACGGAGAAACTGTTTTAAGTCCATCTGTTCATGGACAACAGATTCTTTTTCACCTTCGTTTAAATTCTCGTCTAATCTGTTTAAATTCTCATCCATATAGATTTATTCTCCTTTCTCTATAGCATCCGAAGCTGCTAATAAATCGTAGTGGTATCCAATATTATTTTTGTTAAATTTCACTCCTAGTAAAATTTCTGTTCTCCTACCTGATACTGTACAAGGTATTACAAACAATAACGCAGGTCTACCAGCTATAATATCCTTTTGTACATATATTTCTCCACTTGCAATTGGTTGTTGTAACAGACGACATTGGTAAGCTAACTGTGAGGTAATTTCAACAGTATCAAATTGCTCGAATACCACGTACCGATATTTTCTGATACCCATTCCCAATTCCGGAATAGATGGAAAAAAACCGGGTTCACCAAATAGAATGATTAAAAATACCATTACCAAGGCTTCTCCATCTCGTAAAATTTTTGGTCTTTTAAAATCATCTTGACCAAACACGGGTTCTGTTAAATTTACTTTGATCATTTTTTATTCCTCCTTATTAATAGGAGGTTCTTCACCACACTTGCATTAGATAGGATGGTGGGGTGTTTCAGAAACCGCCTGATCAAATCCCTGGCGAGATTTATCTTCTATTGAAACATCGCTCACAACCCGCATCTTATCACCATTTGCTCCATCTACCACCATAACTTCAAAAGGAAGAGCCGCCATTGTTTCACCAGCTTTGCCATCGACTTTTGGTACCAATTCCTTTCTGTTCTTTTCCAATTCCTCTAAAGATTCGGATAACGATGGCTCCTCCACACCAGCTAAATCAGCACCAAGGACTGAACTCCCAATTGCCGGTTCATTATTTGTTTCTGCCCGCATTGCTTCAATCCACCGTTTATAATCCTCAAATTGCTGGTTAAGCTCCTGATTTAACAATTTCTGATCTACCCCGATATAATTCTTCAAAACTTCAAAATAGATAAGCTGGTTGGCAATATCTCTTTCCAGACCGTCTCTTTTTCCTTGATCTACTGATGAAAGTTGTTCAGCCACCAATGATGAAGTAATTGCTGCATACAGACGTTTCACATCTGCCCCCAGAATTTCTGTAAGATCTTTAATTACCTGCTTTTGTTCTTTTAACGTTGCCATGATAAAACCTCTCTCTTTCTTAATTTTTGTTAAATAGTTGTCAGGCTTTGGAAATACATGTCTTTATAGGAAAAAAAGAGAGTGGAGAAGCAACACCCTCTTTTTCTCTTTTAAAAACTCCAATCACTGGTATAAGGATTCATCCCTATAGTATAATAACCTTTCGGCGTTTTGGCCGGACCCATCTTTTTAATCTTGATATTGGTCTTTATAACTTTTAACTGTGGATAATTCCCATTCGTAATCTTGAACTTAACATATTTTTTATCCGGCAGATAGATCTTAAATACACCGTATTTTACCCGGCGGACCTCACCTTCCCCATAATATATTGCTTTCGTTTCGTTCCGAAGTGTGTCATCATTCCAAACGTATTTTTGTGCAATCACCCGTCCTTTACCAACAAATTCGCCAATAGTCCCCAGTGTAACATCTGATGAAAAACGTAGATCAACTCTCCAGTCTTTGTTTTCACTTGGCGCCTTATCATTGATATAGAAACCTTCAAACATCTGATAATGCATGAGATACGGCTCCAGTGATGCTGCCTGTGCCTTTGATGCTGGGAACCACCCTACAGTTATTGCTACAACCATTATTACTGCAACTATTTTTAAATTTTTCTTTTTTTCCATGATTATATTCTCCTTTTTATATTCTTTGCTTCTCTTAATTGATCGGTTTCACAAAGATAATATATCTTTTATTTCTAGGTTAAAAGTTACAATTTTTACATTTCGATAACCAAAATTGAAAGAAATGAGGGGGATACATATGGGAAAAGGAAAAAAGATTATACTTGATGCTGTTCCTGCTAAAGGTAAACATAAAAAAAGTCTTTTAGAAGAATATGAAGAAGCAGAAAAGGAAGTTTCCTCAATTGCATCTTATCGTCCGAAAAAAGAAAAACAAACGGCAGAGGAAAAAGCAGAAGCAGAAGAGATTGAAGATGATTGGCTAACTACTATAGCCAGTTTTAGATCTGAACCTATTAAGACAAGAAGAGTGAGAAATGGTGGAGAAGATGTCTTCGATATTTATGGAAATAACAAAAAGAAAAAACGAAGGAAGAAAAAATCAGAAGAAGAACCAGTTGATTATCTAAAAGAATTTAACCCTGAGGTACAACTGGTACAGAATCTCTTAAAAGAACAAACCAGATTCACCGAATCTCTACAAAAACGATATGATATATTAGAAAGCTCTAAAAGTACTGCAAGAGGAATTGGAAAATTTACAACTGATTTAATTGCCCAGGTGAGCCAGGCCAGAACTCTTTCTGCGAAATTGGTGAAAGATTTAGTTGATGTGAAGAAGACAGCTATTGATCTTAATATGAAAGAGCGAAAAGAACGAAGTGCCTTAGGTACTGGTGGGGAATCTAATAATCTCAATGAATTCTCAGCACAATATCTAAAGAAATTAATACAGGATGGCAGGGATTCCATGAATATTTACGGAGGTGATGAAACCCCAATTGATGGTACTCCTGAAGATTTATTACAAGGAATTAAGGAGAAGTTGGTTGGTGGTTCGGCTCGATCTGAGGAAACTGAAAAGTATCTTAAATATGAAAATAAAAATATAGAAATTATTGCCGTAGTGAATCCAAATGACGATGAAGACTATCACCTCATTGCAGAATCAAAAGATGGTGAGATTATAGATGATTACCCATTACCAGATGTAAATTCTCTCACCATTAACCGAAGTGCGAACACTGCAAGAGATGAATACTACAACATCTATAATATTCGATGGGAGAAGTGAAATAGTAGGAACGCAATCTTGCGTTCCTACATTTTTACTCGTAGTTATAAAAATACCACCCGTCATATGTAAAACCAATTTGTACGTAGCTGCGAATATAATCATCTACATTCTTTAAGCTACTTTTAAAAGCATCACAATCCATAAGCAATTCCATGCCTGTAGTGTCGTCCGCTTCTGTTTGCTGCATGATTTCCAGCATACAAAGGTACTGGGAAGTATCATTGTGGTGTGGATTTAATTTTTGATTTGTGACAGCCGCAAAATCAATCCATCCACTTAATGAACTATTTGCTACCTGACCACAGCTAAAAAAGAAATGTAAATTATTATCTTCTGGGAGTGCATAAGGTAAATAGATACGCTTGTGATATTTGGTATATCCTATTTTGCTATCTTCAGCGATCTCTCCTCTTACCCGTACATTTCCTTCTACATGCAATCTACCTGATTTGTAAAGGTAATAAGTGATTTTTCCCACTGTATATGAAGAACCACATTCTTCTCCGTTTGGATCTGTTGCTGAGTTCCAATCTGCAGACAGATGATACGCAGTGTAATCTACCCGATTTTCTATTTCTTCTACGTCCCATCTTGTAGAAACAGGTTGTAAAAACTTGCTAATTTCTACGGCATCTGTTGGAACAATGTCTTGACTCCGTACCTTTACAAAAAAAGGAACCATCTTCTTTAACAACCCATCATATGCGATAAGCCATCCTGTTTTTACTTTCATACTCATTCACCTCCTATACCATTCGTGATAATTCAGCATACATCGTGCTAATACCTTTAGTATTTTTCACTACTTCACTAAGACCTGTAACATTTACCAGAAACCCACTTAAAAGGACATTTGCGACAATAAAGTATAGATATGGGAACGAATCAATTCCCAAACATGCTGCGGTTCCAAAAGAAGCAATCCATCTTTCGAAGAAATATCGAAAAGTAAGGTTACTCATCTTTACCTCTGTTTTTGCAAAAAGCTTTACCAAATCTCCAATAGATTCTGGATTTTCTCGATCATAAATATCCTGCGATAACTCCAGTGTAGCGTTGTCGATGTTTTTACAACATCCTGCTGCGTATGAATGAGCTAATTCTCTTGATGGAATACCGATTATTCGCAACAAACAAAATTTTGCAGCCATATAATTTACAGTATCGTATGCCTTTTTATCTAAAGAAAGAGCGTAATCTCTATTCAAGATTCGTAGTACCATTTCTGAATAAATATTTGCAAAAACACGGATAAAACCCGCATTCTTTAAAAACATCGTTGGATTGCTGAAGTAACATAAACCTACGTATGCGGACTCCATCAATGTATAAAGCTTCTTCATATCAATCGAAAGCATAGTACCCTCTTTATTCATGGATGTGAAGTCTCCAATAAAGATACAACCAGCCGGTGCACCTCCCGTTTGTAAAACAATAAATGGAAGTGCAGTGGTTACTGCAACCTCTTTATTCCATATCAGTTTAATCTTGCCAGCATCATATGCTCGTATTACCTTTTCTGAAATTGGTGATATTCTCGTTTTCTGAATTTGTAAGTATTGCTCTTCGATATAGGTTTTATCTAGAGAAATACCACTACTAAGTGCTTTTTGTACCTTGGTAATCAAAGCAGATGATTTATTTAGTTGCTTAAACATAGTGGAATCGGATAGAGATGCCTCAGAATAGTACATAGTCTCAGGTTTTACAGAGTCATCTGTAGATTCCAAAGTTGCAATTTCATTCTTCAGCACCTTGCGCATATCATAGATAACTTCCAGCTGATACCATTTATAAAGTTCCATTTTTTGTGTCATGTAGATAAAATCCGAACGATATCTATGATCGTTAATCTCCGCAAATGGTAATATCATCATCCGCTTGCCAATATGTGATAATTTAGTGGTTGCGATCGACTTAATCATCGCAACAAGGTCAGAACCTACATGAATACCCCGAAAAAGATCATCAAAGACATTGAAAAATGCCCAACGACCTTTTCGCAAATAGACAAACTGTGCAATGAACCATTCAGAATCATTAAAAAACATCAACACAGATACAAATGGAATTTTATGATACAAGAAGAAATCTCGTTGGTAATTTAAGAAATCAATCGCATGACCAAATCTATTCTTCTGCATTTGTCCTATTCCTTGTAGTATAATTAATTTCTTATCATTGATATCCTTCTTTGGACATTTTAAGAGTTTCTTTTGTTCCTGGATATTTACTCGTTTAAATTTAACCAGATCATCATACAAGTATCGTCTTAAAAATGTGAGATTATTTTCTTCGATCTTTCTTGACCTGCTTCCAAAAAACATTTGTACTGGGGGTTCTTTCACACGACCAGATAACCCTTCTGCATTTCTAACCCCGTCTTCAAGTAAAACTTCTACACGGTTATTTGGAAAGAGATTTGATGTATGATGAATAGCTGTAGCCTGAGAAGACGAACTGAAATCAAATCCGGTTTTCGGATGTTCATCTTCCATAAATTCCAAATAAAAATCGTCTATCATAAACTATTCTTCCTTTCTGTCTCATGTTATCTCAGTGTTTTTATGAAGAAACCTGAAAAAACATACCAATAAGCAAGAAAAAAGGAAAGAAAGGAGGAGAATATGATTCTAAAATCCTCAGAAGAATTTTTAAGAGAAGCCCTTACGAATAATTCATTCGGAGTTGAAGAAACTGATATTGCCCTTCGCTATGGGTTGGATCACGCATTTGCGTATCTTTACCGATTACAACGAAGTATGGTATATTATGAAGAATTTTTCTACACGACCAGAAATATCGTGGAACGTCCAGATTATGGGGATCTCTTTATGGATACACGGGAACGTATTTGTGTAAATTTTCCTGCAGAATTAATTCTCCCGGTTGATAGAGAACGATATCGAAATTCAAAATTTTACAATCAACAAATTTCTTACGATGCTTTATCGACTGAGGAAAATAAGAGTCTATTTCAGAGATTGCCTATTCTCTTTATAGATGATAAACTGGTTCGTTACTTCGATGTAGATATACGAGATGATTACTTTACTGCTCATCTACCATTTGGTCGATATTTTCTACATACTAGGCATTTTGATACCCCAAATTGGGAATATGAGTTTATCGACCATTCGATATCTCTTCAGATTATTAAGAATTCCTTCTTTGTTGATATAGCTACAAACGTAGGGATGTTACGAAGAAATTCTTATTCCGGGAATGGATTTGACCGATTAAAAATGCAATATGTACAAGATCTTGGAGTGCATATTGATACTGGAAAGGTTGGTACCTGGTTTGCTGCAATCTTTTTTAATGATGAAGTTACAGGAAGCCAATTACAAGATGTTACTACAGATTTTGAGAATAATCTGTCGATTCATTACGATGTTGAAACGTTAGAAAGACTACAAGAATTCAATGGTACAGTAACCATTCGGTTTATCTTTTATAAAAACCTACATTCTTATACCAGTTATAAGAGTAATGGATTAGATGCTGATAACCCGGTGAAAGTACGAGAGTTAAACGGAAAACCTGTTTCGGAAGCCTGCATTATTCAGGAAAAAGAACGGTTACCTTACCGTCTACCAATTCCGCCAGAGAATTTGATGGTCTTTCAATCAAAAATAGGAGAATACAATAGAGAAAAAATAATTCACCGTAGACATTATCCAAATCTACAGGTAACTCTTACTTATCCAAATATTTATCGCTTCGAATCCGATGATGTAGAGGTTGGTGATAGATTTAGAGTTTTTTATTTTTACATTCCACCATATGATTTAAATTATGACTATATGTATTGGTATTTCTACGCATGGCTGACATATAAATGGAAAGCTTACAGACTAGAAGAAATTATCAATCGTGTTATCTTTGGTGATCTGGAAAAAGCAAAGAAGGATGATTGGGTTGACCAATTCAATGACTATCTGCTAAGCTTTCAAGCTATAGATATGGTACGAGACGGACTTATTGCAGCTGAGCAGGCAAAAACTGCATTTTTACAATTATCTGCAATGCCTCTGGATACCAACTTGGAAGAATATAAAAAACAGATCGTAGACCAATTAAATCATGTGGAGCCTGAGGTTCCGGTAGAACCAACAGGATCTGAAACAGATATTGTTACTTTATCTGATGAGATGGATGATGACAAACTTCCAGAACCAGATCGGCCAGAAACAGTAGAGGAGCTGATGGTGAAAATTCCATTGGCGAAAAAATACACTAGATTTTATGAACTATTCGTTTGGTTTACCGAACGACCATTTGCAGAATATACCTATGGTCCAAGTGAATATGTACATCAATATAGCGCTGATACATATCCGTTGGAATACAAGGTGAAGAAACTGAAACAGTTCATCCAAAATGACTATCGGATTTTAACTCAATACGTCAAAATTCAGAAAAAGGTGGGAGTCAAATATGAATTTTCCGGAAAAGATATAGACATCAAATCTTATTATCGTACTACTTACGAAGGGTCTGATGTAAAATTACCGACCCCGATGTATGCTTTTCCGGTTATGAAACCTTCACCAGATGTCATGTTAAGTGCAAGGATTTATATCAATGGGTTACTATGCCCAGTGACAACTTACAAACGATATGAATTTGCAGATTACGTGTACGTACCAGAGCACTATATTTCAGAAAATGATTATTATGAGTTAGAAGTTTTTCCATCTTTGCAGGAGAAGCATACCATAGTATTTACAGCAGAAAAAAATAGTGCTCATATAAAATTTGAATCTGCTAATAAAATCATCCCTACAATTTCAGATATGTTCTTTTACATTGAAAGTGTAGACAGGAAGATTCCCTCAGATCAATTTAAAATTTCTGTGGTGTCTAATCGATATAATGCATACACAGAAAATCCAGAAGAAGAAATATCCATTTATTATCCATCTAAAAATGGAGTTGCAATTCATGGAAACTATTGGGACATTACTGGCAAGTGTTTCACTTTCAATGGAAACCGTTTCGAGAATGGTGATATTACCGCAATCGAAATCGGTGAGAAAATCGCAAACGGAGAAGTCATAGAAGAGAAAAGTTATAAAACCACCGATCGCTTTGAGATTATCCGGGATGATGAATATAAAAAATGGGCATCTGTAACCATGGGTGAAACCACAATACAGCCAGATAACAAAAAAGTAATTTTCAGTTATGTGACTGATATCGAAGTCACCTGCTTAAATTCAGAGATATTCGATAAACCAGTAACAGTAGCAGTTGCAAAATCTCCAGCATTTGCTGGACAGACAGCACAAATTACAATGTTCCCAGCTTATGTAATCCCTACACAAAGTGTAGATGAACCTGAAGATTATATCCAGGTTTACAAAAATGGAAGATTATTATCAAGAAACCGATACGAATTTTTAGATATACCATATAATGCCGATGGAAGTATTAAACGCCGTGGAGTACAGATACTAGAGCGGGTGAAAGCAGGAGAATCTGTCGCATTTGTGGTTTCCCCTTATCGAAATAGACTAATTTATTACTGTGAAGATTTCGAAGGGGAATTCATAGACTTAAGAGGGTATATTAATAAACCATTCGACAATTCATACTATGAGGTATATTTAAATGGTAAAAGATTAACAAGGGACCACGTTTATCCAATTTCTCCTTGGGAAATTAAATTAGCAAGAATCTCTTCCCACCACTCTTTGGAAATTTATGAAAAGGACCGTGATTGGGAATACTATGGATTAAATTGGAAACGGCCAACTCCCCCACCAGTAGGTTCTACTCCAGAAGAAAAACCTTCAAAAGAACCAGATGATGATTATAATGTTTCAGACTTCATTGAAGAACCTTTTGTAAAAGAGGATCCTCCTGTAAGAGATGAAGTCATTGAGGAAATCACAAAAGACCCAGAACCATCTGAGCCATTACCAGAGGAACCAGAAGAACCATTTGAAAAAGAGATGGATTTATACTCCCTGTATTTTCAAATGTTTTATTACATGGATTTGGTTCCAAGACATTTTGTAGATGCAAATGAAAATCAATTCGATCGTAAAATAATCGAAGAGACGTATCCGATTATTGGTGATATGTTTATTGAAGAAAACACTCTTGGAGAAAATGTATTATTCCTGGATCCAAATAATATATACTTCCCTCCAGATGAAGAGATTCCAGAAGAAGTAAAAGATATGGATCCAATCGATCGTTCCATGAGGGCTTATGCACTCGGACATATTGATATTGAAGATATGGAGGAGCCTTTTGATGACCCCGTGGAAGAGGAAGGAGATGAAATAGATGGATCTAATGGTACCAGCTAACGGTGAAATTTTACGTAGCGTCAATGAAAAAGTAAGTTCATACTCACCAAATATGCGGTTTGCCGCTGCATTCTTAGATTACACCTTTCATAGAAGAGCAGTACCAGGCGAAACCTTGATGGACCAGCGTACTGGTGAATTGGTTCATAAGCGTAAATCAGATGGAAAATTGATCTACTATGGGCAGGAAAATTTTAATGTGATGGCCTATTATACAGAATTAAAGACTTTGGCAGTTCATAACCGCAGAAGTTTCATTCGACCAAGTCAAAATAACTGCGATGTCTGTGATTCTACATATTTCTTTTCTTATATGGTTGATCTCATTGGTTTTACCAACAAACCAGAAGAAGGAAATCTAAAGTTATTAGATGGTGGCACGTTATACAATCCATACCCAGAAGAAAACAGCATCATCCAAGAGACAAACGGTATGTTTCTTCAGCTAAATGGTCGTCCTAGAGACCGTGCCCTTATTGCAATGCTAAATTCTGTCTATAATAAGGAATACAAAGATTACGCAGGAGATGACCCGGAAAAACTTGCAAAGAAAGAGAAATTCGACACTTTTGGGTTTGAAGAGGGGGATGCGGTTGTTAACTATACCATCCGCTACTATGATGCCATGCATCTGGTATATGCTGAACAAACAGCAGATGCCTATGTAAAAATAAATGAACTCAGTTATGTCCCTTTTAAAAGGGAGACAATTTATAAACGTACGGAGGTTACTCACGCAACAGTAACCATAAATTCGATATCTGTTCCAAAACTGGCAGAAGCCATGCAATTAATCCAAGAAGGAAGCGGAGAGTCAAGAATGTTCGAAGCTTTTCTGGATAACGATGATATTGGTTTGATTACCTGTGGGGTATCCTATTTTATTGCAAGTACGGATGATTATTTTCATCTTCCGGTTGCTTTTAACACTGCACCAATGTTCTTGGTAGCTTTGGAAAACTTTGAAGACGAATTTAACCGCATTGGAAATATTTCTGGTTCCACCGGCTTATTATTTTCGATTTTTGAACCTGATGAGGTTGGGTGGTCAGATATATCTATCTGGGGTGAAATTGTAAGCACGGTGCATGAAGCAGGTGAAACAGACCCAACAGGTTCAGTAACGGTACCTGATCAAATCGAACATGAATTTGGTAAGATCGAATATGCATCCGGTGGATTTACCCTTGATGCCGACGATCCAGATAACTATTACATTGAACGTATAGAGGGAACCCGGAGAGTTATGGAATTAAGTTAGGAGGTGTAATGTATGGCGACAAGTTCAAACGTCTCTGGATATGAAGATGTTATGCTTTGGCGTAAAGAAGAAAAGAAAGATGTCAGTGGCAATTCGTCAGTGGAACGAGTTGGAGTATTTCCGATTGGACGGTACGACAATATCTTACAAAGACCCCGTCTTATAGAAGAAAACATTAGCTTGATGGATACCCCAAACTTAAATTTCGCATTGGTAGCAACAGCCGTGGAAGAAGTTAGTGATGATGTTATCTACGAGTTGTTTGGGCAGATATGGTAAAAATTAAAGGAGGTTAATCAATATGAAACAGATAGTAGAAGATGGAAGAATTTATCTTCCTCCAGAGAGTAAGGAAAAACCGAATGAACGAGTTGCAATTCACCCAGAAACAAATTCTGGGCAGGTATTAATGAATGAAAAGGGTGATAAGTTATCAGATTTCTTAGGTGCGCAGGTGATCGTATCTGCAGAAAAACCAGATCGTCCATGTTTATGGCTTAGGGTCACAGCTACAGAATAGGAAATTTGGGGGAAGTATTTCCCCCAAATTTAACTTTTTTAAAGAAAGGGGAAAATATGAAAAAAATAGTAAATATGCTCCACTTACCAAAGGAATTTCTCTTATTCCTTTATGGAGGAGTAGGATATATGCTAATTGAATTTCTGTATCGTGGATATTCTCACCCGTCAATGTTTATTCTTGGTGGATTATGTTTTATCATTATAGGTGCGATTAACGAGACATTTCCGTGGTGTATGCCTCTGGTCAGCCAGATGACAATCAGTGCTGTTACAGTAACAGCACTAGAACTTATCTTTGGCTTTATATTAAATATCTGGCTAAAATTAGATGTCTGGGATTATTCCAACATGCCATATAATTTTTATGGACAGATTTGTTTGCTGTTCTCTATATTTTGGTTTTTCTTATCATTAGTGGCAATCTTTATTGATGATTGGTTACGTTTTAAACTATATGATGAAGAATTTCCATCTTATTGCATCTTCTATTGTACCAGGCATTCTGATCTGATGACAAAATAGATAAAAAAAGAGGGGACGAACCCCTCTTTTTCCCTTGTTAAATTCGATATCACTTCTTTGATTAATAAACCTAAAGATCATATCTTATTTAAGACCAACTTTTTAAGAAGCAGAGACTTTAACGCAGATGGCTGCACAGGATATTGAATATTAAATTGATCCAGGTCATTCTCATTGAATCCAAGCATCTCAGCATATTTAACTGCATATTTCTTTTTCCAATATTTTAATTCTACAACAAGATCAAATCTCCGGATCAAAGCCGAGTCTAACTTATCTAGAAAGTTTGTAGTTGCAATAAATATCACACCATCAGGGGTATGTAAACCATCCAAAACCTGAAATAAGGCATGTTGTTCTTGATTATTTCCATTTTTATCTCTGTCCTGGAAAAAGAAATCTATATCTTCCAAGACAATGACAATTGGGTGATCTGTCTTCGCTTTTACAATTCTATACGCATTTGGTAGACTGGAAATGCTCCCAACGTTAACTTCAATAATTGGGGAATCTAGCAAGGAAGCAATCAATCTTATCATAGTACTCTTTCCAGTTCCTGGCTGTCCGTGTAACAGTATTGCAAGTTTGTAAGGAATCTTGTGATTCTTATAAAATTCCTTACTAAACACCCAATTATGTACTGCTCCCAAAATATCTGCGAGTACTATTTGTTTAAAAACTGTATCAGTTACCTTTAATTTCTTGCAATTTTCTTTTCTGGCAATATCAAATCCATCTTGCCTATAGACTGCAATTTCATCTTTCGTATTTGCAGTAGATAATTTGTATAACACGAAATTATGAAATTTTCTGGCCTTCTTTCCATATAAATAAAGTATAGTGTAATTAATTTTGTTGTTGTTATTCGAATAATAACTCTTACTCTTAACAGTAATGAAAAGATCACGCTTAAAAATATGATATTTGGAATCTCCGTTTAGTCTTTTTACTGTTTTTGAACCTGTTGGGGCTGCATGGCGTTCAAATGCGTCAGGATCAAGTTTGTGGATAATATTTTGAAATTCATCGTATGGTGAACGAAGATCATCTTCTACAATAATTTTTTCTACAAACTTATCAGTTATTAAATTGAATAAGCTCCACCAAAGTTCTTCTCCGATGTGACGTGTGAACTGTTCGGCAATAGATTCTGCTCCTGCATTCACCATTCGTTCCTTTATAGAACGATGACTAAAAAATGATTCTGTCATTTTTATTTTTCCTCCTAGATTTTCTAAATATTTGTAACTTACACGATAATATTATATAATCTTAGTATTGGATGGATTGAAAAGAGATATACGGGCTATGCACGTGCATAGCCCGTATATCTACTTACTTTTGTATTTTGCTCTAATCGTCATTACTACTCTTCTTCCTCTAAAGCTATCTTTTCATCATCCTTTGATTCTCCCTGTTCTGACGGAACAGCTTGATCTGATATGTTAATGGAGTCACTCACTTCATAGACTTTCCTGGTATTTGGATCTGTTTGATACCCATAATCACCGAAAATGGTTCCCATAGTTGGGTTTTCATTTTTAACGGAAGATTCTTCTTCAGGAATAGATTCTGATTTGATAGGATCTATGGCATAAGACTCATCTATCCCACCAATTTCTGCCGATCCCTTTTTTGAATCAAACGGCATCTCATCATATATTACAGGATTTGATTTATTCCCACGGCCTAAATCTTCTTTCTTAAAGTTATTTTTATCATAGTTCATCATATTTAGCGGAATCCACCGCTTGCTATCCGTTGGAGCCTTGGGATCACATTCATAAATATTGCGATCTCTACTAACCATCTTTCTGATGACTGACATCGGTAAGCGAGTTGGTGGAATCGGTCCATAAATTCCACCCGCTTCTGGTAATGGACCAGTGCTTGTTACTGTTACTAATTTTCTTTCTACCATTTTTTCCTCCTTTTTAATAATCATGAGATTCCATAAAAGAATCACCTTCTAAAAGTTCCTCAAATGCTTCAGCTGCACAAATCTCTGGATTTTCTCCACCATCAAACATCACCTCATCAAGAGACATCCTCCCTGACTCCATAGCAACAATACGATCGATTTCTTCTTCTCGTTCGGAATCATTAACCTCGATCTGTTCCGCCGCTTCCATGAGATCAATTCTTTCCTCTTCTTTCTCTACCTTGGAAAGTGGTGAATCAGTACTTTCAAATGCCAAAATCTGTTCCTGAATAGCACTGTCTCTTACATTTCCTCTCATATATTCCATGTCGCGCAGATATGCTGCGCGCTCTCTTGCGATGGACCGATTAATATCATCAAACATTCTTGATACTCCTTTCTTAAAGGTACTTTAAAAGTGTGTTTTTTAATAACTGGAAATTATCATTTATTAATATATTATCTAAGTGCATTAAAAAAGAAAGAGAGGATATAATATGTCTAAAAAGAAAAACAAAAAGAAAAAGAGAATAGAATTCTTCTATAGAGGGGAATACTATCGCAAAATTAAGGAAACCGGAGATCAAAAAGATTCTGAAAAAAGCACAACCTTGAAAAAAGATACAGAAAACTGTAAATTTCTGGTACAGAAATTGTTTTATACAGAAAGTGCTTCATTTTTAGATCTAATCTATGGAAAAATGCATCTATACGGTCGACATATCCGTAATGGTTTCTATGTTCCATCAATGACATTAAAAACTATACTTGCTCAGAAATACGATCCATCAATAAGGGAGATTGCCACCGAATACTTCGGAATGTGTTATAAAGATTGGAAGAAAATGGTATCAGAAAATGATGAGAAAAGAGTTTCCCTTATGACCACAGCATCAGAAGAGGCTGCACCATTTGATATATTTATGGACATCTGTAATCGTAAATTTGCTACTGAAGAAAGTGCTATAAGATCACTGAAGGTGATTAATAAAATTGTAAGTGAATTTCAACAGATACCAATACGGAATCGGAAATCAAATATAGATCTTATAAATAAACTGATAGATGATAATCCATTTCACATGACAAATATCTATGCTGCAGACATCCCTTTGTTATCGGCTTCTGTTATAACTGATGCAATACCATCCGATCATGTTAGATTGCCTGGCTTCACGCTGATTCATGGATGTTTGGTTTATGTGGAGATAAACTTATTCCTTGATCATGAAGTTGTTATGTTCGCAAACGCTACCTCGTTGTATAAAGAGGATGGTGTCTGGGAACCGATTCCCCATTCGAACTTCTCACCTTTCGATCAGATCAGAGAATATACTGATATGCCATTAGTAGCTTCCGATATTATTACGCTTATCCCTGATAATTTAGGATTTATTGATCTTATCGAAAGAATATCAGATTCAGATTCTTTTACAGAGATAGAAAAATTCCATGGATATGAGAGCAATGAGAAGAGGATAGACACCGTATCACAATATGGGATCACCACACATGCCGGAAATAAAAATGAAAGATTGCCTGATGTGTTAAAATACTATTATTTTAATAGTAGCTATAATAACATGAATCGAGCTTACCGTAATAATTTATCTTAACACCGTAAAAAGCTCAATAAATTTAAAAGAAGAAATAAATTAATATATTATGAAATTGGAGTGTAATTAAATTATAATTCTCTTTTTACACTCTGTTAAAGTAAAAATAAGGAGGAAAAAACAATGGCAAAGGAAGCAACAAACCTTCTTACAGAAGAAGAAGGAGAAAAGGCAGAAAAAGTAATTGCTGAAACTTCTGGAGAACTCGTTGATGATTGGTTTCAGAAGTATGTGGTAGAGGATCAGGAGGAGTGCATTATCATCGGTGAGAGTAGCCGTGAGCAATGTCTAGAATTTTGGAACTGTGATATTGGAGACGGTAAGACTGCTCTTGCAATATACTCTGTAATCTATGATCAGATTTTAAAGGCACTGAAAGAACAGAGAGCAAATAGAAGCCAGTTTGCTCTAACGATCGCAGATATCGTAGAAATCGGTTATGATGATGATACGAAAGACGCCGAGACTGAGAAACTCGGAAACCTTAGCCCATTTATTGTTCACCTTGGTGGGCATGTAAAATACCAGCCGGCGATCGATAAAGAAACAGTTGCTCGATTTACAGAATGGACCAGCGCAAATATAACAACAAACAGAAATTTGCTGGATCAAATTGCAACTGCTTCCATATCAGGTCTAGATAAGATCTTTAATATTGAATTGGCAGTTTCAGCCGGAGTCTGGCCAATCTTTTGTACCATCCATGACCAGCTGTGTGGTTTCTTAAAAGTGAAGTTGGAAGAGCATCAGATGAATGATGTCAGCATCAACTTTGCTGCTAACTTTGATGCCTATTGTAGACGCTATGAAGACGGCGGAACAGGTGTAGAGTTTAGCCCAAAACCATCTCAAAAATTATTTACAAAAGGAGATGGTGTGGCAACCGCAGTACATGAATCATAGTCATGATCATTAAAGAAAAATCCATATTGCTCTGCGATATGGATTTTTTTCTATACAGGAAGGAAGGTAATAACATGCTTCAATATTTAGGTGAATATATCACCAGATATGATGAAGAATTGAATGTAGATTTAATGAACAAGACGCACGATAGGCCATTGCTAGAACAAATTGTAGATTCTTGGAAATCTCTACAAATTATGGAAGCAATTAAAATTGTAGATTGGGAATTTACAGATAAAGAATCCGAAATTGACGTGAATAAATACATCTTTAAACGTCAAAGAGGTCTCAAAAAAAATGAGAAGTATTCCTATAAATGGATTGACGATTCACGTCTTGGGTTGTTGACTATGTGGGTAAAATTATCTGTTGAATCTCTGGATCCAAAATCCAGAGAAGTAGTTATGCGAGAAAAGACGATTAAAAAATCAATGTTAATTCCGTTGCAAGATGAGAATGGCTTATACCATTTAAATGGTAAGGACATATACATGATCTGGCAGTTGGTTGAGAAATCCACGTATACGGCTATGAATTCCGTAATCTTAAAATCATTAATGCCGTTTGCAGTAAGAAGATATATTCTTGATACGCAGGACACAGATGGAAGGTGTTATAAACTTCCATATTACACAATTGAGTTATTCCGCAGGGATGTAGAGGTTATGCTTATTTATGCAACCAAAGGGTTAAATTTCGCTCTCCAATATGCATTGGACACACCTTATCTGGTAGTCGACTTTGTAACGGATGTAGACCCAAATGATTTAGAAAATCTCTATTTCATGATATCTGGAAAGCTATTCATCCGGGTTCATAGAGAAATGTTTGAGACCTACGTATTCTTACAATCTGTGGTAGCAGGAATATTGAAGATAACGACAAATCGACTTACAATTGATAAAATAGATGATGGTGAAATTTGGCTGAAAAAACTAGGTGGTCCCGGTGGAAATGCAGCAAAAGGCCAAAATTTATTGAACAGTGCAAAACGTTTGCTCGATGAAACAACAGGTAAAGTTCTCCGTTTGGATATCTATAACAAACATGATGTCATGTCATTAATCCGGTGGTCCACCCAAGAGTTTAACGATTTACGGATGAAAGATAATATGGATCTAAGTAATAAAATGCTTCGGTGTACTGGTGTTCTTAGTGCACTTTTAACGTATGATTGGAGTATTAGACTAAATCGGATCATTAGTCTTGGTAAGAAGGCAGCGCTTGAGAATTACATCGAGTTATTCTCTTTCCCTGGAGATATATTGGTGCAGAAAATTCAGCAGTCTGGGATTCAGAGATATAACGACGTTATCAATGATATGGATTTCTTTAGCAAATTCAAATATACGATTAAAGGTCCTAATGCGCTCGGTAATAAAAATAGTAATAATCTTGGTATTAGATATAGAGGTCTCCATCATTCTTTTATAGGTCATATCGATTTAACCGTTTGTGGAAACTCTGACCCAGGAACAAGCGGTTTATTAACACCATGTGGAAAAATGGATGGTTTGTATTTTGATGGAAGTCCAGAACCAGATGACTTTATCTTTAACTTTAAACGATCTATAAAAGAATTGGCAAAGCAGAAAGGAGTTCGACTTATTATGATAGACTTTGATAATAAGGACGACTTCTATCGTATGGCAAATCTAATGCGGGATTTTGTAACCGAAGGAATTAAAATAACTTCCACTTCCAGAACGGATGATCTACGATTAGTTTTAGAGGAAGATACAGACATGGATGATCGAAAGAAGTAGTAAAAAATTATAAGGGTAATTTAGGGAGGTAAAAAGAAATATGGGTGATATGAACCGATTAGTTTATGTCAACGGGAACAAATCAAGTTGTTGTACCTGCAAAAATGCTAAATTCTGTACCAATCAGCAAACAAAAACAGAACTTGAAAGACAGTTGGAAGAGTTGGCATCAAAATATACCTATATCTCTACAACAGGAATGGTGATATCATTAGGTTGCTACCATTATGAGCCAATTCAATTAAAAGAACTGACGGGATATGATAAAGATATAAAAGAGAAAGCAGAGGCATATCTACTAAGACTAAAAAATAATATAAATTAAATAAAAAAGAGGCTGATATCAGCCTCTTTTTTATCTACAAATTAGTGATATACTATTTCACTGGATTAAGAAAAGGAAAGGAAAGGAGAAAACAGTATGGTTACACCAAATTTTCCAATTTATATTTTTCTTGATATACCGAGAAGATATGAATACCCAATTCACAAACTTGCAGAAAAAATCACAAAGAAAAACTCATCTGTCTATGTAAAAATTCTCGAACTTTCAAAAAATCCTAAATATGAGGATCATATGCACATAGAGAATTATAAGCGGTTTGAAAAGGATAGGTATATCACAGACCCACATATCCAAATCTTCACAGTCAACCAACTGCTGACATACGAAATTGAAGAAATCATGAGATCCCAACCACACTACGATGACGAAAATACAATTATTTTCGTACCACATCTTGTCTTAACCACGGTAGTCGATACCCTGATGCAAGACCAATCAGAAAATCTCCCAAGTAATTTCACCGTAGTTTCTGTTAACACACATATGGGAGACATAATTGACGATTATTATATGGGTAACAGCGAAAGATATGGTTATACAGATCTTCGTTCAGATCTACGTTGGGTGCTTACAAAAAATTACGAGGCTTATGGCAACGGATCAAATGTAATACGATTTCCTATAATAATTCCTTTCAATAAAGACATGTTATCTAATTTTTATTATCATGGAACAAATTTTAATGCATATAGGGATGATATCGGAAAGGTTATGTCTTCGTCACATCCGCAAGTCAAAATGCTTCAAAAAGACTTTATGGAAAAAGATGCTTACTGGTTACATGAAATGATTGATATTTATGGGTTAGGAGGAAAAATAAATGAATAAAACATGGTTCGGTGTATATTCGATTATACATTCTTGGAAGAAGGGGGACGATAAACGATTACTCGAAATGGCAAAAAGTTTAAGCGAAAATTTTAATATGGATGTCACTATTTTCGGATTTTATCCATATAAGGATACTTCTCCTGATACTTTAGAACACGGGTTGTACACATACAGTGAGGAAGGATATGTAAAAAAATACATCGCCAAGTGCAAGACTGCTGCAATAAAACAGACATTACGTCTGATGGTTGAGAACAGTGATAAAAATAGAGAGCGAATTTTTATTGTTCCATTTTGCTTTCTTTCAACAATGGTGATCCTTCTTTCATCTATCAATAGCCAGAAAACAATAGCTCTTATAACAACTGATATCAATATCGGGAATCCAATCTTACCGAATCCTGCAATTCATTATCAGAGACAAACCGTAATATCAGAGCTGGGAAAAGTAGTCAAAGAGATCCAGATAAATCAAGGTAAAGAATCACAGTCAGCATATCTTATGGTTATTACGAAAAGAATTCTTTCCGATATTAAGAAGTATAAAACTGACTATGAAAAATGGGAAAGTAGTGATATCGCTGTATGTTTCTCTAATATGCAGGAACCATTTAAATCTATTGCACTTGCACTCTACACCGCAACTTGGTTACCAGGATCTATCGATAAGTTGTTTGAAGATCGTGATGAATAATAGAGAAAAAATGAAAAGTAAAAGAAAAGATTGGTTCTCTTTATATAGTCTGGGAGAAGAAAGATATAAAAAGCAAAACTTATCTATTTTGATCAAAGATATTAAGGAGAAATGTCCTGATTGTAACATTATTGTTTTCAACCATTCAGCATTTTCCAATGAATTCTCAGAAGGCTTGGAAACTATCACCGACATTACAATAGCTGATACATGGAAAGAACCAGGATATGTTCCATATGTTATCCTAAAAATGTTAAATCAGGTGGACGAAGATCAAAGTACCTTCATTTTCTTTCCCAAACTAACTGAATACTTTGTGATTGATTATATTATCAAACATAGAGAGCATTGCAGAAACATCCATCCAATTACTATAATTGGGAATATGGGAAATGATAAAACGGACTTTTTTAAGAAGAATTTAAAAGTAGCAACATTGATGAGAAAGCTTGATCCTCCAATATGCAATTATTGGTTGTACATCTTTCTCATCCCCATCGATAAAATGGTATTAACCCAGCTCTCTAAACATGGCTATGATTTTTCAAATTGGAGCAAATCGAACAGAATTCCACACTCTTATAGAGTGGTAGATGAAGATGCGCTCAAAATGTTGAAAAAGTCTTTAAATGTTTTCTGGTTGGAATGTTTATTTGATTTTTATGGAGTAGAAGGAGAACCACCAGTTGTATAAATTATTATTTCTTTTAGAAAAAGATGAGTTTATACATTATAAAATAGAAATGTTATCTATATATTTTTATATAGATAACATAACCAGTTTTTAATAGAAGGAGGGATAACTTATGGAGAAAAACTGGATGAAGGGTCAGAAGAGTATATTTCCATTATTTTATTTTCATGCATCAGCAACAAAAGACTATTTTTGTTTTCCAACACCTAAATCTCTAGGGGATATGATAAATAAAGTGATAGATACAGATGAGGAAATCGATGTAAAGGTGCTTGGATACGATGAAAGATTAGATTCGGAAGGGTCATCAGTTATGGAGATCAAAAATCGAATTCTTTCATGTTTTATCTGTGAGGATAAAATTAAGGCAGGAGGTATAACAGAAGGACTCAATCGTCTTATAGTAGGATCGGATCCAGATAGAAGGGCTATGTTTATTATTCCAGCACCCTTTGCCTTAGAATCGGTTGAATTTCTAACGAAAACAGACAAGGTAAACAGAATTATTGTTTGCCTGGTCGGGGTTAACCCATTTCATTCCATTGAATCTCAGAGGAATATCCTTAAAGATGGGATCAATGGTGATTTATTTATGACGATAGCAAATAGAGTTACTGATAACATAGACCAGAATGGTCCTTTAAAAAGAGCTCCGATTCACACCATTTTGAGTTGTGAAGTTCTTGACAATATTGAGGAACATGGTCTTGATGTTTCGAAATGGGATGAATGGATATGCGAAGGAGTCAACAAAACGTTTGTAACCGGCAGCTTTCAAATTGTAATGGCAGAAGAATATACAAAAGCATTCCGTCTTTATTATGGGAATAAAATATCTTTTGATGACTTGGAAGATGTATCAAAAGAAACTGGTACAATGCTAGGGGGGTTGGGTTGCAACGAATAAGCTATTTTCTACAAAAAATAAACCCCCACGTTTCATTAAAGCTATCCATTACAGTAGATAATAGCGATCCGATTCCCTCTAAGAGATCCATCAATCATTTTATCTACAATGGATCTCCGTACACCAATATATCCATTTATCCGAAGTTATTGATTGACATCAAAGAGATGGGTGCTGACAAAAAAACGTTTTCAGTAAATAACTTTATCTCACTCTCACCTCTTACAGCATTTCGATTTTGTAGAGTAGGGAACGAAGTAATAAAAAGCTATATTACAAAAGAAGATCTATTTATATACGAAGGAAACAGGTTGGTTTTAAACAATGAGGTGGCGAAAACGATTACAAAACCATTTCCTGCAGATGGGAAAATGATCCTCTTTCAACCAATTGTGGTACAGGACTACACAAAAGGAATTGAATGTGAGGGGGTTGCTATGATGATTAATGAGATGTCTAATTTTGCAATAATGACATTTGAAGAGTTCACATTCCTCTTAGATACTGTGCGGAAATTAGACTTTAATACTATGGGAATGGAATTATTAAAGATTTATTTATTAGAGCGTTCATCATCTCCAGGATAAAAGAAATCAATCAGATAAATATAAATGAAGGAGTAAAAAAATGGCAGAAAGACGAATCTTAGACGAAAGAACAACAGGGTTAAACTATGGTAACCACACATTCATGGTTGCTGGTTATTTAAGTGATTATGAATTAACTTTCGATGAAGATATTCTTGGGGCCTTGGATAGAAGTGAAAAAACCTTAAGAGTGGGGGATTTAAAAGAAAATCGAGGATATGTAGATGACAATGGATATATTCACATTTTCCGTAAAACACCAAATAAAAACGAAGAAATTCCGTGGTTTACAGTTATTACGAACTCGGAAGGAAAACCAGAATTTAAATTCAAATCAAATGTTTCAGCAGAAGTAAAAGAGCAGTTTGTCATCAACAGAGTGGGGGATCTATCAATTAAAAAGATGATTGACGCGACTGCTCCAGATGAAGTTATTTACTCAGAAGAGATGAAAAAGAATATGTTAGTATCTATCTCTGAGTGCGTAACAGAAATTAAGTCTGAAGATGATTTTTTGAAGAAGCTGATCAAGTTCATGTTACAACTTCGGCAAGTAAACCCAAAACAAGCATATCGAGGTTGTTGTGAAACCCCTTATCAATTAAATAACTTGATCTCACCTTTAAATGGATCAACGCGAATCTCTCCTAAATCATTCGATACCTGGATGGAATTATCCGGAACCGATTTTGAAATCATCTTAAAAGACAATGGTAAAGATAAAAACCATCCGATGGGATACCAGATTCGTTATGATTCCGTATCAAACGAATTAACCCTATTGGATCAATTTGGGAGGATATTAAATGAAAATGGTCAGGAGAAGGAAAAACTTTGTGTCTCTGCAAAGCAATTCCGTTGAAATTGAGCCTGTTGGGCTCTTCATAAAGGCATCAAATAATCTACCAATATACAACACAAAAATTGGTGTTAGTAGATTTGATCTTGAGAGAACCCGGGTGAGAACCACCCGGGATGATCAAATTGAACTTCGATTTTTAAAAGAACTGGAAAAAGATAAGATAAAGATGACGATGGAGGGAAAAATCATATTCTTTGTAAACCATGTTCGTTATACTATATATACGTCTTTGTGGGTAAGAACATCCTATGAACAAAACCGTTTTGATATCTTAATGGAGAACTTTCTATATACGTACTTCTCTAGTATGATTGAATCATGTGATGCAATACAACGAAGAAAAGAGATACATCTTCCAGAATCATTAGAGATGTATTATGAAAGTGGATCTCCATGGAGATCCTATCAGATGAAGGACTATGTTCTAATAGGAATAGAGCATATGGATAAAACTATACACCGGTTCATGAAACCAAAACTCCCATCAATTTTAAATGATGAGAAAAAAATTGATGAATTTAGTTGTGAACGTATCTTTGGCTGAATATATGGAATAAAAGTTTACAGAAAAATAACATCAATAAAATCGATGTAATCCCTTAAAGGGTTTTGCATAAAAAAAAAATAATCGAAAAAGCAAAGGAGACTAAAACTATGGGTAACAGTTATCTTTCAGGAAGATCAACAAGATCAGCGGCTTCAGGTAGAAAATCTTATTTATCAGTGGAACAAGCTATTGATGAGCAGGCAAAAAGAATCCACACAGCAGTCAATACGACAGGTAAAACACTGGCTCAATATTGTGTGCAGCTCAGTAATTCCGGTGCTTATAATATCGAAGATGTCAAGAGAGAGTTATTAAAGTTGGTGGATGGATTCTCTACCGACCAGCAAGTTGAAATTTTGTCTACAGCTCTTGCTGCCATGATAGTGAACTAAGGACGAATAAGTATAATCCAATGACAGATACAGGTACCATTAAAATTGGGGATATATAAAAGAAGAGGTGATAAAGTTTGGAGAAGAAGAAACGGTGGATTGATGACTCGCCACAAACATGTTTTCAAGCAATTAAGAAAGAGGATTGGCATAAGGTAGATTGTGAGTTTAAATGCTATAAACCAGAATACAGCGAAGGATTCCATGAGATATTAGAAAAGAAATCTGAAGAGCTCGCAAAATATCTGGATAAGCTTGAAGATAGCATTACTCGCCCATTTCCTGACAGAGGAAATGGAACGGCAGTATAAGGGGGGAGAAGTCTATGGATAGAAACTTAGTTGATGAGGCTAAAAAACTTGGAAAAGAAGGAGAAAAACTGCTTTCTGAGATCATGACCTACGATCTTAAAGACAGTGATATGAACTTCTGTAACGAGTTCATAGGTTCTATGATCGAAGGACTTTTGACCTTAGATGAGAATGCAACAGAAGAAAAGCTCCAGTCCCAATTAAACAAAACCAAAGAATTCAATAAAAAATTAACAGACTTGCTAAACCAGTTAAAAGGAAATACCAAAAAGAATTAAACAATAAAAGAATGGGTTTTTCATAACCCATTCTTTTTATTCTAGAGACAGGTTTATGGAGGTATTATGAAGCTAATTACAGCTTATCCAACTCATATAGAAATCTCTCCTTATAGACTTGGAGAATCCAGAAAACTAGAGAATATGTGCTCTACAGACTGGAATTATATTACACATAAACGAGAAAAAAGTTTTTTCTTACTCGGAAAAAACAAATTGATCATACCGAGGGGTATCAACTTAGCACTATTACAACAATCATTTGACGGTGTGGTTAAATACGGAGGTTCATGGACTTCTGAGAAAATGAAATATAAATACAGTATGAAAAAACCACCAAAAAGTGAAAATCAGATAAAAAGTATCAATTTTTTATTATCTGCCAAGGAATTCAGATCACAACGAAGTTACACTCAATTAGCACTTGTAGTTGAACCTGGGTTTGGAAAAACTTATTGTGCAGTATCCGCAGCTATTGCAGAAGGAAAACGAACACTCATTATCTGTCATAGAGATACTATCAAAGAACAGTGGATTGATACTCTGACAAAAATGACAAACGTACCAAAGGAAAGAATCTTAGACGCAAAAGTAAAAGACCTCTTACAGATCTTGAATGGTACAAACGTGGATTATGATTTTATCATTTGTTTGGCTGCATCTATTAGGGGTGTTCTCGGGGCATATGAACTAGAGGGTCTACAAACTGTATTACAAAATTTAAAGTGTGGCATTAAAATTGTGGATGAAGTTCATCTAGAATTTGAATGTACAGTGATAACCGATCTATTAGCAAATATCGAAAAAAATTACTATTTAAGTGCTACCTTTACACGATCTAATAAATTAGAGCGTAATGTATTTGAAAGAGTATTTGCCAACACCGTTCAATTTGGATCAGAATTTGAATGGGCTATGAACGTGGTTTACACCTTTGTTCGTTATAACTCAAACCCATCACAACTAGATCAAATGTATATCATGACCAAAAGAGGACCAAGTGTTTATAAATTATCTGAGTATGCATTTGAAAGAGACGAGAACCAGACACTTTTATACCTTATTCTAAGGATTATGGAAAGGGCGACACAATATCCGGGTAAAATATTGATTACAGCAGCTAAAATTGATCATTGTGAAATGATCGCTAAAGTGGTACAAAATGAATATAAAGAGTTACGCGTAGAAGCAATTACTTCTAAGAATACAAAGGATGAAAATACAGAGATTAAAGCAAATGCAGATGTAATTGTATCTACAATCGCCAGTCTTGGTACTGGAGCTGACATTACAAAATTACGTTCAGTAATTAATGGTGAAGCATTTTCATCAAGTGTTATCACAAAGCAATTTTGTAAAAGATTGCGCCCTTTTCCTCATAATGTTGAATCGTATTTTTGGGATTTAGAGGATTTTGGGTTTCAACCATTGATAGATATGGAGGGCAAGAAAAAACCGATCGTACAACAGATTACAAAAGAAATGAAAATAGAAAATTACAATTACGGAGATTTATAGAAGGTGGGGATAATTATATGAAATCATTTATAATAATATTGACAAGAGATGACGTAAATAATATAAGAGAAATCTCAGGAGAACTTGCACAATCTGATGATATAAAAATATTATTTCATATTGATGACTTATCTAAATTAAAAGACAGCCCAACGATCATTAAAGGAAAACGGTATATTTATGTTGACCAGTGCTACAACTTAGATGAATCTGGGGAAATGGAATCTATAATATTTTTAACAGAGGATTCTCTTATAGATGGTGGTGTGAAAGATAATGATGACATGTATAGCATGGGAAGTATAAAACTTCGTGAAATAGAACCCAGAGAAAAGGCTTATATAGCGCTTGAAAATATAGGGATGAATCCTTCAGACTATCTGTTAACAGATTTTTCTGATTGCAGCAAAGGCGACTTCATGAAATTTGCACCTGATAATTTATTATATGTACAGATGGCAAAAATACCGGGACGTGAATTTAAAATAGTTGAGACTATGAAATTTATAGAAGATAATTACGTGGTGAAAAAGAGTGATTTGTCCTTCCACCACGTAGATGAAATGCTTGAAAAGTATCTGATGTCCATCTAATAAAGAGATAGGTGTCTAAAGACACCTTCTTTTTTCCCCTAACCCCGATTTAGTTAAGCAGTGATAATTTATCGTGTCTCCGGGAACCCAGTAAAATCAAGGGTTTCCGGACTTTTTCCCAAAAAGTGTCCGATACATAATAGCGCAATAGAAATAATTGATTTAGACATAATCCCAGATAGTTCTCAATCGGGTAAAATTAAGATATGGGAAATGAGTAGCATGTTAATCCGTTCAACAATTATAATTACTAGGTTTACCTTACACCTTTTAAATACTTTTGAACCTGGACAACTTTACACAATTGGATATTTAAATAATTATAGGCCTATCCATCACACTGGTTTAAATATCGTTTCAGCACAAGAAAATGCTTGGTATGATGTGATATTATTTTCGAGTATTTTTGGCGGAAAAATAACTTTTGCTACTAATACTAAATGTTGGGATATAACAACGTCTGTAAATGGCATATGGTTGATAAAATAGAGTGAGATTAAATCTATAAAAAATGAGGTGTTTTCACCTCATTTAAATGTATCTTTATAAAGATAGAGGAAGAGTCCAAGTTGGTCCACTTTTATATGACCCAAGGACTCTTCCTCAACCCCTTCAAAATAATGATATCCGATAGTTTCTTTCATCAATACGTAGTCCCAAACATCAAAGAAACCAACTCTTTTTAAGTGTTTTTGTATCTCTGGACTAAATATTTCTGGAGGAACTATAAATTTTGCAAGTTCATCATATATTATCTCTTCCCCATGAAATAATATTTTGTCTATCTCGTAACCGGTACAAAGGACAATCGTAGATCCACATTTCGACTTTAGTCGAAATGGAATAAATTCATACCGTTGATGCTTGTCGTGCCACTCTCTATATTCCTCTCTCGTGACATTCTTTTCTATTTCTACTAAATTGCGAATCTCATTAATTTGATCCGCTCTATGTTTATCTATCGTATAACCATATAGAAGAGGGTTTAATCCATCCATTCTTCTATAAAATACCCAAACTTTCAAAAATTCTACCCTCCCCATTTTTCACTCATACTTATAAAAGATCATAATATAATCCAGTCAGCACTTCTATCACAATTTCTGTTGATTCTTTGGTCAGAACAAACATCTCCAATAATTGAAATTTATTCCGAAATGTTATCATGGTAAAAATTCCTTCTTTTGTGCTTGTAACAAATGGTTCTGTGCTCTTTTCACCTGTATAAAAAACACATGTTTTATCTTTAAGTAGAGATCCGAACCACTGTAAAAATGCATCTCGATCCATTTCAAAATCCATAGTTGCTGGATAGGCTTTTAGAAAAAGATGTTTATCCTTAAGTCTCTTTCTATCAGTCAGTGAAGATGTTGCAAGACTTGCATGAAACAACCCAACATCCACTAAGTCAGCAAATGTGAGTTGTGTTTTAAGCCTTTCTTCAAAAAACGACTTTGTTCTTTTCAGACAACCTCCAACCAAAGAAAATTTTATCATGCATAAATCCTCCCGCTATATCAAAATTATACATTTCTCTGTATTTTATTGATATAGTTGGATATCTTTTGATTTCCCATGAAAAGTTTTAAAAGTTCAAGTGCTCGATGACCAACGACAAGTTCGCGACACTCATCCACAAACGGAAACCTAGAAATAATGAGAGGATCAGCCTCCTGAAAGCAATCGTATAATAATGGGGTATCAGATTTCTTTCTTCGCTTCATAATTGCAATACCAAGTTGTCCGATCTGTTGTTGTGTTATGAGGGGATCTTTATATCTGATATCTGCTACATATTCTGGAGTTTTCTTTACATTCATATTTTCTGTTGCCAAAACGTATGCCAACTTCATAATATTATTACATAAAATACCATCATCAAAAGATGAATCTCCACAATGCTCTGCCAATAACTTCTTTGTTTCCTTTAGCTTCACTATCAGATCGTCTTCTCTTTGTTCTACAAATGTCAGAACTTCAAATAAATTGATGAAATGATCCGAATACTCATAATCAGAAGTCAGAAACGTAGAAAGAAAATATCCAAAACGAGTTATAAATTCCTCTAAAATGATATTATAAGAATTATAACGCTTTCCTTCTTCACCAACCCCTTTATACATCCGTTTTACTATTTCATGAGAATATTTCGCCATCTCATAGGTAAATAATGTCGCAAATCTTCCACGAAATGTAAGACTATTGATGTCTCTTGGCTCTGTCCAATTAAGACTGGAAAGTTTCTTAAACCCTCTATCAATCTCCAAATCTTTTACCAATAATAAAGATCCCATAGTATCCATTAAATATGGATAATTTCCCATATTATTCATGGTGAGTATCATCTTGTATAATGTGATCTGAAAATTTCCAAGATTGATATTGTAAAGGTCTTTATCCTTTATTTTGATTTTCTTATTTTTCTTCTTCTTTTTCTTTGATTCTTTAAAATCATACAACTGGAATTCCTTGAGATCTTTAAGTCTATTAACAAGTGCTTTTTCCATTGTTATTCCTCCTTTCATATAAATAGTATATAAGCTTGGAAAATACCTCGATAACCCCGATTTAGTTAAGCAGTGATAATTTATCGTGTCTCCGGGAACCCAGTAAAATCAAGGGTTTCCGGACTTTTTCCCAAAAAGTGTCCGATACATAATAGCGCTGTAGCAGGAAAAAGTTCAATAAATATGAAAAGTTATACGGTGGATTATAAATTCTCGGGAAACGTGAGCAAAACTATTTCAGCACATAGTCCTCAGACATGGTTAGATATGTATGCGACCGTAACACTGGCTAGTACCTCCATTGCCGGTTACTGGCACAGTGCTGTTATTGCTTTCAATGATCTTTCAGGAACCAGTTTAGCTAATTCTATATTAGCATATCCAAATTGGGAAGATATGACAATGAGTGGCACTTCAGCTACTTTCCATTATAAATTTAATTTTTACAATAATAGCACATCTTCAGCAACTGTTTGTATGGTGCGTGTCCGGATGATTGTTGCTTTTAAATAACTTTTATACCGGATAATAGGAAATTCCAAAGATAAAACAGCCTTATAAGAGTATGAAAGGAGATAAATAAATGGATGGTTATGCACTACCATTGACTGTAAATGAGGCTGAAAAGTCAATAAATCTCAATTATGACTTTATACGGAGTAATAAAGGAAGACTTATTACATTTTCTTTTGAGGAAAGTTCGATTGATCTGGCGGTTACAACGGTACCTAGAGTTGTTATTGATGATATCGTTTACGAAATAGCTCGCCAATATTTTGTAAAGATGGGTGATACTCAGACAGAACGTATAATTTTACTAACACCAGTGATGTCGGAAAATGAAAATCCTCAATTATTCGGGAAGACCACAGGAGGATTAACTTCTAATGATAAACCATTAACTGATGGAAACGGAACATCTATGTATACCTCAAAGGGGACCTTAACCAATGCTGCAAAAGAAGAGGTTGGTATCATTACAGAAGAGATTATTGATGGAAGAGGTTTGATTGATAAAAATGGGGTGGAAGATCTTCTTACAGAGAAGAACTTTGTTACGAGAGATGATGCAAAAGAAGTAACAGCAGATATACTGCATGAGCAGGGTGTTCCAACAGTGGAAGTGATTGAACATAATAAAGATGAAGAGGGATAACTTGAATGATGTAGGGTGGCATGTTATGCCACCCTACATCTTTTCTTTATTCTAACCAGCTAACCCTTTTGCAATTCTTGCTGCAATTTGTGCATTTCTGTCTGCTTCTTGTTTCGTGGTTTCTCCAATTTTTGAATTTGTTACATTCGTGGAATTATCTGTTTGGTTTACAACTACGTTACCACCCGAAGTGTTATTGGTAACTTGACTTGTCTTTAACTCTGAAATACCCGAGGTATTTGTAGCAATTGTACCAAGGATGTTAACCGCTGATTCTAATAATTTCTCTAATGTCTGAGTACTAATCACTTGCCCTCCAATCTGAGTAAGATTGGATTGTTGATTCTTTTTCTGCTCTTCAGTTTGCATTTGTTCTATTGTATCCATAGATGCAAACTGTACTGCTTGTGTTTTATTATTTGTAAGATCTGCACCTGGATCTGAAGCAAAACTTTCTGGAGAAATAGAACCCGAAGAGTATAATTCTGGATTCACCTTCGCCAATAAATCACTATAGGATTTACCTTCTTCGCCACCTGAATCAGCTATACCCATATTTAAAGCAACAGATGCATCATCATCTGTAACTGGAGTTGCATCGGTACGTGTTTCGTAATATAGATCTGGGTTGATTTCTTTTAAAATATCATCATAAGTTCTATTCGTAGATTCCTCATCATAAATTGCCTGTTGATCAAAATCAAGCTCTACATCAGCAGACTGTGCTTTATCCAATTTCTTTCCTAATTTCTGTTCTTTTGCAATTCTTTTTGTTTCTTTTTTATCTTCTTTTGACCTCTGCTTATCTATTGCATTTTGGCGCTTCTTTTCAATGTTAATTAATTTCTGCTTTTGTTTCTCATTTTTGATAACTTCACGTTGTTTCTTCCACCGATTATCTAACCACTTATCCTTCTCTTCCTGTGTCTTCAACTTCTTCGGAGGATCTTTTGGACCCAAACCATGTTTCTTGAGAAGTTTAATATTTTCTTTAATTAGTTTATTTCTTTTTGCTAAGTTTTCTTTCCGTTTCTTTGCTTTTTGTTTCTTCTGATAAGCTTTTTTCTCTGCTGCGCTCATCTTAGATGATTTTGGTTTCTTAGTAACTTTGCTTGCTTTTTTTCCTTTAAGTTTGGTGAGTGTTGACGCTTTCTTCTTAGATGCAGATTTCTTTTTCGCATCCTTTTTCTTCTTTTCTTCTTCAGCATAAATCTGTTCATATAAATCTGGATTAATGAGCGCAAGAAGATCCGCATATCCTGAATCATCTAGCTCATCAGCTTCTGTTTTATTTCCATACTCCACTTCATACATATCCGGATTTTCTTCTTTTAGTAATTTCTTATAAGATGAATCATCCAACTTATTCGCTTTCGTCTTGTTTCCATAAGTTGTATCATAAAGATCCGGGTTTACTTCTTTTAAAACTTCCTTATATCCAGAATCATCTAATTTCTCTGCTTCTGTATCATTTCCATAAAGCTGTTTATACATATCTGGATTAGAAGTTTTAAGTAATTTCTTATAAGATGAATCATCAGTGGTAGATGTCGTTGCTTTACCAAACCCACCAAGTTTAAACCCGTTACCACCTTTTTTGCTCTTCTTTTTCTTATCCTTCGTCTTATCCCCAGATGTGTCCCCACTACTATCTAAAGTGCTAACTGTTGTATCTTTATACATATCATAGATTGCTCTCGCATTTCCTCTACGTTCTGTATTTTGTTTAGATCCGGTCCCAGTGGTATGCCATCCCGACCTATTCATTTCGAATCCATCTAAGAAATAAGTTGCCGCATCTTCTGGAGACTGTGCACTATTAAGTTGCTGTTTCAATGCACTACGTCCACCAAACTCACCCTCTCCATTCAAGAAGAAATTTAACTGGGTATCTAATGCACCCCAATCTCCGTTACTTCTAGATGCAAAATTCTTTAAGTTTGCTGCCCTTTGACCTGTCCATTGGGCAAGGCCAAGACCTGGATAATAGTGACCATCATCCCCTTTATATGCACCCTGATTAATACTCATACCAGATCTTGCATATGCCGGGAAGAGTGTTCCTGTTGTGAAATTGTCGAGACTTTCATTCGACGCAATAATCGATGGAACCTTATCTGTTCCTACACTTTTTAGGTAATCACCTTCCAATCGATTTGGTGTATTCTTAGACTCGGATTCCCAACAACCCATAACACCAGATGCACCTTCTTTTGAAAGACCGGCATCATTTGTCAAGAAGTTCCAAATCTTTTCTTTGTTTTCACTGCCACTTAGTTGTACTGATGAGATACTTCCACCACTACTTGATCCGCTATCAGAAGAAGAGGAGTTCCCTCCGTTAATTGCATCCGAAAAATCATAATTCCAATTTCCAGTAAGAATTCCTTCCATCGCCTTGCTGGCAAATGAAGTAAATACATTACCAATCTTTGCCAGTGTTCCAGTAAATCCACCAGTAGAAGAGGACGATGATGAACTTCCAGAGGAAGAACTATCAACACTCACTGCACTACTACTAAGATCCCCATTGAAAGCAGACGTCCCATCAAATGCTGGAACACCAAAGCCTTTGATCTTAGAGTCTCCGACGTTACGTACTTTTTCAGCAACACAACCACCATTTCTTTCATAATTTTGCCCACCACTGGTATTTCCTTCAATAGTTTTGAAAGTACTGCCATTCACTTCCGTAACTAACCCAGTATGTGAATGCGTGTAGAAAATAACATCCCCAGGTTGTGGTGCTTGACTGCCTGATCTCCACCGATTTGCTCTTCTAAATGCTGTTTCATTTGCTGCACAACCTGCTGTATTCGCACCACAAAGTACTTTACTAGCAGTTTCTTTATTTCCATTTGCAGCCCTTACAAAGCAATATGTTACAAATGTTGCACACCAAGCAAGACCATTTGCATGACCTACATATGGTGCAAACTTTGTAAAGTTTGCAGAACCTGCATTCCCGCTCTTATCTTCCAAATTACTATTTGATGCTTTTTCCAGATATCCAAGTTCACTCTTTGCAACAGCAATAACATCTCCCGATGTAACACCTGTTCCATTAGACTCTCCACCAAAACCACCAAGTATTGTTTTAAGTGATTTTCTTCCTTTCCCTTTTCCACCAAAAGCCCAAGACCTTCTCGTCTCAGATGCTAACTGATCTGGCGCATAAGCTTTTGAATATTGCTTTCCTCTTGGATCATTTACAAGGATATTGCCTCGATCATCTGTTCCAGTAGCTACTACATAATGACCTGCTTTTGTAAATGCGCTACCATTTCCTCCAACTCCATTTAGTACAACTGGATTTCCATTCTGTACTTGTTGTTGGATGTAGGTGCCAGACGGATTATCGATATCCTGATGAGGAATACCCATCTGGTCTCCTGCATAACTAATAAATTCAGCATTTGTTCCTGTTTCATCTCTATAACCACTTACAGAAGCAAGCTGTGCCATATCTACCGGAGTTACTTTTCCTTTCGTTGCCTGTTGAGCAATCATAGCCATAGCAGTTGGACCACAGCCAGTATCTCCCATTGTAGCCCCATCATTTGCAACTCCAGAGATATATTCTTTATTCTTCCACTTCGGATCTTCTTGACTGTAATATGCAAAGTTATTCTTTATATCATCCGGTTGCCCCGATTTCTCACTTTCAGAAGACGCTTTAATCTCTTTATTATCGATTTTATCTACTTGCTCCGGTCCGCGACCACCAAGCATAGATTTGCGTTTTTCTTGAATCTTATTTTTCTCTTCGTTGAAGTTTATTATTTTACCATTACCGGAACCACCAATTCCTGTTCCAGATCCACCCATAAGATCTTCTGGACCAGAGCCTGAGCCACCACCCAAGAAGTTCTTAAACTTATCCCATGCATTAACAACTGTATCCTTTGCTTTTGTCCAAGCGCCAGACACTGCATTTTTTACTTTATTAATTGCTTCTTTTGCTTCGGAGTCTTGTGTCATCTCTTCACCCTCTTTTACGAGGTTTGCATCAATCATATCTTGTAACTTCTCTGAACTGATGCCTGATTTAGAATCTACTTTATCTCCATTCATATTATAAAAATCAAACTTGTCACCGTTTGCTTTATAATAACCTTTCATATCTGCAGTATAGAATACGATAGATTTTCGTTTACTGAAGAAACTTGTTACTGCTCCAATAAGTCCACCGTTTTCTTCTACTCGTTGTGCCCATTTATCGTGAACTTCTGTAACTTTATCCCAAATTTTAAGAACTTTGGCACCCATATCTTTTGCTTTACCCAAGAAGGATTTTCCTAACTCTATCGCATCATCTGCAAGTGTAGATTTGAAGTCCTTTTCTCCTTCTTGAACCAAGCCAGCTTCAATGATTGCTTTCATATCTTCTTCTGAGATATCATCTTGCACGACATCATCATGCATATCATATTTTGTATAACCTTTTCCACTGGCACGATAATAACCAGAACCATCTGCTGAGAAATACACTTTCTCTTTATGAGGAACCCAGTCACGTATCTTTTCTATAGCATTGGTAGCCATCTGACCTGCTTTTTCAGCACTCGATTTAAAAGCATCTATAGCTGATTCTTTTAATGCAGTCAATTTCCCACCAACGACGTTTTTGACTTTATCTTTAAACTGCGTAAGCGTAGATGGTATCTTAATCGGATCACCTTTCTCTAAAATCCCCATAGATAAGGATGCTGTAATTTCTGTATTCCCTATTGCTTTCTCTTTGATAAGTTCACCAGTCATATTGTAAAAATCATACATATCACCATTTTTTACATAATAACCAGAACCATCTTTTTTATAAAACGCTTCTTGTTCACTTCCAATAAAGAAATTTTGGAACGCTCCCTTTACATTTTCAACTTTCTCACCAGCTAATTCTTTAACAGAATTAAATTTATCTACAGCCTTTTCACCAAGATGTTTAATCCCACCTCTTAAAGTATCCCAAGCTTGATTAAAACCAGATTTTTCTATCACACGGTTTTGTGGTGATAAGATGCCTTGTGCAGTCCAACTACTCATTGTAACTAAATCTATAGAATCTCCTAATGGTTCTCCATCTGCATTGAAGTGCTCGCCTTTTCCATTGTAATAACTTCCATCTTCTTTATTTACGTAAACTTGCTCTCTCGTATCAGTAAGTAACCAACTAGCAAATTTCAAAGCTTTCTTACCAGTCTCCACAGGATGTAATAATGCATTTCCTGTTTCTTTTAATCCATTCCAGACTGCAGAAGCACCTGCTTTTACTCCACCAATCACATTAGATCCAAATTCTTTTACACCATTAATAGCTGGAGTAAATAGACCGTCTTTTGAAGATTTCTCCATATAATCTACATTAACAGCATCTTGTGAAACATAGCCAATATCATTGCCATCAGGATCAAATACCTGATAAGTTCCATCTCCGTTGTCCTTGTATTGTTTTCCATCCATAGCGGTGTACATATTTTCACCACCAAATAAGAAAGATTTCGCCTGTTTGTATTTTTCTGTCACGTTCTTTCCAATTTTATAACCAAACGTCTGATGCTCATCTGCATTATAATCCTGAAAACTCTTATAACTGATTTTTTCTTCTCCACTCTCTACCTGTTCTGCAAACTGTTCGAGTGTTGTATCTTCATCGATAAGACCTGCTTCTCTCTTAGTCTTAAACTGCTTTTCTAACTCTTCGGTCTGATATTCTAAATACTTATCTTGAAATTCTGCTTGTGCGTTCTCTAATTCATCATACTTCTCAGCACCCATAACTGCCTGATAAATCGTACCTGCAACTTCTGATAAGAAATCTACACCAGTTACATCAAATACTAACTCAGACACGATACTGATAACAGAACCCATGATAGTGGCACCATCTAATGCACCGATAACAGCAGAGATTAAACGCATTGTAAAATCAGCCTTATCTACGTGGAACAATCTTTCTGCTCCACTTGCTCCATTAATTGCACCAATAGTCGCAAATGTAGCCGTAGAAAGCCCTAAGGTTGCAACTCCAGATGCTGTTTTCGAAACTGCAAGGCTGATTTTTTCTGAAATCTGTGGGAAATGTGTTGTTACTACTTTTCCTACTTTGGCAATCAATTTATTAAAAAGCCCACCACTTAATTTCTCTGCAACTTTTGGGAATTTTGATTTTGCCTTTTCCAAAATAGATGTTAAAGCTTTCTGCACCAGGGTCATAACTTTTGATGCCCCTGTTTTTGCCCCTTCTTTTGCTGCTTTCATGACACCAGCTGGAGCATTTGCTACTTTTGAAACTACGCCTCCAATCTTTGTACCACCAACTTTTTTAGCAACATCATCAACAAAATCAGTGGCTTTTGAGACCGCTTTCCCAACTTTAGTATTGCTTATTTTTCCTCCTACGTTATTGGTAAAGCTCTTCGTAGATCTAGCAACTCTGGAAGCTTTATCTTTTACTTTATTCATCCCTCTACCTATTGCGGAAGAAGTATCATTATCACGAAGCGCCTGTTGCCAAATATCAATAGAATCGTCTGCACCTGCCATTGCTGATTGCTTAAACATTCCTTTGATATTCCTTGCGGCTCCTTTTATCTTATTAATTCCTTTCTTCAACACTCCCGGTTCTTTTGCAGCTGCATTCTCTGTCATCTCTCTTGAAAGAAGTTCTAGAGAATCTTCGGTTAACTCAGAAGCACCACGTTTTGTAATCAGATCCTTAACAAATCTTCCTCCTTTTAGTGCTTTTTCTCCTATTTTCTTGGCGCCTTTGGCTGCCTTCTTACCAAGTTTTGCAGCCCCTTTTAACACTTTTGAATTTCTTGCAGTGTTGACTAAAAATGAAACTCTACTGCCAGAACCAGAATCATATTGTCCTTCATCTAAAATGAAATCTTTTAACGCTTCAATTGGGTGTCCAGTTAATAAATCTTTTACAACAGTACCAAAATCTTCAACGTTATCTTGTAAGCGTTCGCCGGAACTTTCACCATTAGTTCGTGCATCTTTTTCTTCAGTCCATTCCATTTTATCAAAAATGCTTCCGATCTTATCTTTTATACCTCCAACAAAATCTAAAATCTTCGGAAGATTATCCATAATAGTTGGCAACATCATAAGTAAGCCAGCAGTTAACAACCCTTTCTTACTAAAAATCTTTGACCAAATATTGTCGTGTTCTTTCTGTTCTCCATGAATATTTTCTAATGCTCCGAGCATACGGTCTGCTCGCTCATTATCTTTCTGACGTTCTTTTTCCTCATCTCGAATAGAACGTAAACGCTCATATTGACCATCATCCGTTACATCATTTGGATCATCTGCATTTAATGCATCTCGAAGAATTGCATTCGTACTATCATATTCATTCGTCTGATCACCTATAAGATTATCTAATGTGGCTGTGCTTTCAGTATCTGTAGATAATTTTATCTCCGGTGTAACTCCACGTCTTACCATCTTTCGATTATGTCTCGCAATACTTTTTTGTATTGCAACATCATCCTCTGTAGATGGCAACATATCTGAGATATCTGGAGTTGGAGTTGTCTCTGCATTCATCTCCCCCAACGTATTTACAACAACAGGATCGATAGAATTGATATTTACATTAATTCCGTTTTCTCCATTTGGAATAATCGTTCCTCTGGTCTTCGGTACGAAAATTTCTGCAGAATCTAAGGTATGATCTGCATCTCCTACCAGATATGGTTCATTTTCTTTAGTTTCTCCACCTTCTGCTCTTGCATGATCATTTCTACGGAAGAAATTCTTAACTTTTTCTTTTCCTTCTTGCAATGAGTCATGAAGTTCAGAATTTTTCCACCCTTTTCGAATAGAGAAGTAATCTTTGAACTTTTGGCTTGCGGAACGGGTGTCATTTAATCGTCGCTCTTCTTTTTGTCTCCAGTATTCTCTTAACTCATTTAAAGCACCTTCTGTATCATGTACTCTGCTGAGTTCATCGCTATTATCTTCTTCTGATTGTGACGTGTTATTTCGAATTTCTGCAACTGGTGTTTCCTCAGTTATCTCTTCTGGATTTTCTTCATTATTTCTATCTTCTCGTGCTCTTCTTTTCTCTTCTTTTCGTTTTTCTCGATTTCTTTGTCTTACCGCCCTACCACCGATATAGTTACCATCCTCATCAAGTCCAGCCCTCGCACGATCATCTTCCCTGGATTCAGCCAGCTCATCATACATTGCACGTGCTTCATCAATGGTAATATCAAATTTTTCAGCAATCGTTTTTAAATATTCATTCGTCTGATGTTGTTCTGAAAGTTGTCTTAAATCAACATCTTCAGATTGTGATGCTTCGGCAGCTAATTCTGCTGTAGATCGGCTTAAAAGTTTCTTTCTCTCAGCATCTTTATCTGTTTCAAAAGCACCATCTTTTGATAAATCTCCTCGGATATTTAGACGAACTTTCTGTCGTTTTGCTTCTTCTTTTGCTCTTTCATAATTCTCTTCTGTAAAATATTTTACGTCATAACCAAGGATTTTTGCAATCTGAGAACGATTGTAATCCATGTTAGAACGTTGCTTTCTTGCCTGTTTGTTTCTGTTTAATTCTTCCCTACGTTCTGCTTTAGAATTTCGATAGTCACGCATCCATGGATCATTGGTAATTTTACCCATAAACCGACCTACACGACTACGAATATCCTTTCCTTCTGCCAGATTTTCTTCATGTTTTTCTTTTATCCCCTGCTTTAATCCTTTCATACCAGGAATTAAATTTGTAACATTATCGATCGCTTTTCCGATTCCAGTAAATAATCCTCTACCAAAACCGATTACATCTAAAAATCTTTTTCCTACAAATTTCGTCATTCCAATCATTATCTTTGGAACTGCGAGAAATGGCTTCGCAACGGTCTTTACGCCTTTCCAAATTAAACGATTAGCTCCTCGTACCACTTTCATTACTGGTGACTTCAAAGACTTCGCAATTCCGCCCATAATTTTAAATGGAGCTGTCACCACTGCTTTTGTCGCACCATAGATAAAATCAGTAGCTTTTGACATAACATCTCGCATTGGTTTGAACATCTTTGCTACTGTTTTTCCAACAGGTTTAATGACTTTATCGGATACTTTATCACCGATCCTACCAATAAAATCTCCCACCATTTCTTTTGCATTTCCAAGATGATCTCTCACCGTATCTGCAACAGCAACGAATGGTAAGCGGATATTATCAAGAATATCATACTTGATCGTACTTTTTATATCGTCTGCAATATTCAAAGCCTTTGACTTTAGTGGGTCTAAAACTTCCACCTCCATCCAATTGCCAACTTTATGGATCATACCACCTTTTTTCTCACCAGTATCGGGATCTTTTTCACCGAACAACCATTTACTGAATTTTGCTCCTGCAGCAGAAATACCAATAGCACCACCAAGAACTGCTCCCATCAATGGTCCGCCAGGTGTTAGCATAGCACCCATGATACCAACTTGACCAACCAGTCCACTGGTTAACGCTCCACCAGCAGCGCCAATGGCTCCCATACCGAGCCCTTTTAATAAGCGTTTTCTTCCTCCAACTTTCTTTTCATCATCAGATTCTTTATCATTTTTTCCTTTGAATATTCCTTTCAGAGCATTGATAACGCCGCGTTTTCCTTTTTCTTCATTTCCATATAAAAATTCCTGGAACATCTCAGATTTTTTCAATAACCCAAACCCAGCGCCCATAGCAGCACCTGCAATTGGCCCACCAAATACAGAAGTGAGTAATCCTGCAGAACTTGGGAATATCATAGATTTAATAGCTCCGAGAGCAGCACCACCTATAATAGTACTCTTATTATTTTTAAAGAAATCTTGAGTCTTTTTCGAAATAAAACCACCGATACGACCCCCGTCATCATCTTCAGGACCAAACAACCAGTTTTTAAATTTCTCAGACCTACTTAAAAGCCCACCAGCTAATCCAACAACAGCACCACCAACTGGACCACCAACCATAGCACCGAGTAAAGAACCACCAGACATAGCTCCAAATATAGTTCCTGCAATCCCTCCAGTTAAAGTGGAAGGAAGTGCATCCATAATTTTCTTTTTAATACCTTCTTTATCAATCTTTGGTTCTTCATCTGTTTCATCATCGGAAGTTTCACCAAAAAGTGCATCCTTCCAACCTTTCACACCACGTTTTAAGGATTCCATGGCGCTTCCAACAATTCCCTTTTCCTCTTCACCGTTATCATCTGCATCTTTATCTCCAAAGAGATATTTCTTCATAGAATCTTTGGTACCTTTAAAAATTCCAGTAACTTTATCTACTAAAGTTTCGTCTTCGTCTTCTAGCGTGTGTTCCACACCTTCAGAATCCGTATAACTACGACCGTTAATCTTGAAGACAAATTCATTCCAGGTATCTTTGGTTTTATTATGGACATTCTTAAATAAGCCATTCTTTTTATATCCACTCTCATCCTTTTCACCAAATAGCTGCTTACCTAGCGGCTCAAAGAAATTGCTCTTGACACCATTCCACATGGTTTTCATCTGATCTGTAAAAATAGAGGCAAATTCAGATACAGCACCTTTAGAGTCACCTTTCATAATTGCCCACATACTATTCTTTGCGTGACCGGCTGCCTTCGCAAAACCTTGCCCAAAATCTTCTCCCAAAAATGAGCGAGCAATACCACCACCTTTTTGTTCTCGTTCTCTGGTAGCTTCTTGATCTTCTCGCCAATCTTTTATTCCACTTTGTGCAATTTGTTTAGCTGTTTTTGGAATAATTCCTTGTTCTTTTCTTCTGTCTCGTTCTTCTTGCAGTTCTTGCTTGCGTTCTCTTTTTTCCTCTTCTTTTTCCCTATCTAACCGATACTTTTGAGCCGCTTCCCATTCTAATTGCTCTTCCATAAATTGGGTAAGTGATGTCTTATCGTTGATACCAGCATCAATGGTGTTATAAGCAGCATACTGTTTTTCAATGTCCTTCGTCTTCTGATTCCAGGCATTTCTTCCTTGAAGGTTCGCGATGGAAAGGGAACCGAGTGCTTCGTTATTATTATAAAGCTCCGTTATAGTTGCTTTAATAATATTCTTAGTTTTATTATCAGCATCTACTTTATTTAATAAAGATTTTACGAACCCACCATCTGGGTCAAAGTCCGAAACATCTAAAGTCTTTTGATTATTTAGCTGTGCATAAAACTGCTCTAACGCTCTTTCGTATTTCTCTCTTTGTTTCTTAGACATGTCATTGGTAACAGATTGCATCGCAGAACCAAATTCAGAAGATTTATATGGATCGATTGCAGCATCTCGTAATTCTTCTGCAATCGTCCTCTTAATATCTTTGATAGATTCATATTTCATTTTCGTAGTATTGAATATTTGTGATGAATCTATCATGTCTTGACTTTTCTGATCTGTAACTTTCTCCGCGATAGCTTTAAGATATGCTGTAGATTCTCTAGCATAGTGTGGCAAAACCTCAACGATCGCATTTCGAGTAATATCATCAAAGGCCACCTGAGCACCATTTAGTTCATTAAGAGCTATATTGTCTTTTTTATCCACTTTAAGACCAAAGATTTTTCCTATGTATTTTTGAAAAATGGTGCTATTTTCATCTTCAGCCATTTTAGCAAATTTCATTCCAATACTCGGTATTAATTCTCCGAGTGTTTTATCCACTTCCTTGATCCCTTTTTGTACTATACCTGGAATCATACCACCGACAACTGCTTTTGTAAGACCTCCGACTGGATCTTGCAATAGCATTTTCACCATTTCTTCATCGGTTAAATAAGGAAGAAGAGCACCAACAGGACTTCCTTCTGCGGCCGACTTCAATTGATCTTTAATAAATTTTTTATATCCCTGAAAATTAAATTTTCCGTCCGAACTGAATAAATCGGCAGCCGTATCTTTATCGGCACCAATATCATCTTCTTCTTGTGTAGTAGCAGTACCAATTTTTTCGATTGCAGCTTGCATATTTTCATAGAACTGCAAAGTATTTTCTTGCTGAAATTGTAACATTGCAGCAACATTATTATTGATATCACCGAGGGAATCTGTAACACGAGTGAAACCATCTTCAATCAAAGTTGCGTTAATTGTAGTGGTTGCAACCATGGTATCTGCTATTGCTTTGGATGCCTGAAGGGTAGAAGTTGTATATTGTCCCACAGTATCTGCAAAATCTACATATTCTTCATCATCATTCTCATCACCCATGTAATTGAAGATTACACTATCGTCTTCATCCGCAAATTCTTCTAGTCCAGCCAAGATATCATCAATTTCTTCTCCAGCACCAGATGATCGGCTTGGATTATAAAGAGAGCCTTTTTTAACATCATCAATAGATTGATCTATTGCATCTTTAGCCATCTTTACATATGAATTATTCTGAATCCTCTTTCCGATCTGTTTAATACCAGCATTTGAGGATTTTAATGTATTAACAGTTTCGGAGACACTTTCTTTTGCTGTTTGTGCAGCATTTGTAACATTTGGCGCCATTGACTTAAATGCATCACTAGATGCAGCACCAACTGATCTTAAAGCTTTATCGAGCCATTTATGATTGAGCTTCGTTCTCGGTTTTGATGTAAACTTTGGGGCTCGTTTAGATGGTCGCATTGGCATATTTCGTCCCCCTTTCACAAAAATCTTGATTTTACCTTATTTGACTGTTTTTTTAAGGAAAATAGCTTAGAAAAAATGAGAAAAAAGATATGAAAAAAATTTATTTTGTAATCATGAGAAAACGGAAGCCCAGGAAGGTACAAGATTTACCTTCCTGGGCTGTGATTAATGAGCTGACGTTATAATCTGCTTCAATAAATTGTTAGTTGATATTAGAATCTATTTCCGAAATTATTTTTCGATAGAGAATTCTCGTAATTTCGTCTGTTATTTGTTTTAAATGTATCTTCCCCCCCTCTTTAACATCATTTTGATCAACACAGAGAACCACGCAATAACCTTTCAAAGAATGATTAAAAGTTTCAACTTTCTTGGTTAAAAATTCTATAATCTGATTGGCTACTTTTTCCGGATCAGAACGAAATAGTGAATAACCAACGATCTCAATCACAAATACACCTTTAGGATAGCCTTCTAATTTTTCATCTATACTCGTAAACTTACTCACTTTAAATTTATTTTTCATATGTTTTGAAAATTTTATGTGGGTAATTTCAAGAGCAGCATCAGCCCATATACTACGGTTGGTTGTTACTAATTTATGATATGGTGAACCTATATATGTTTTCATAACCTGAAGGAAGGGACAACTTTTTGTAGATAAATATGAATACCCCAAAATCTCGTCCCAAAATCTATCACTATCGGTGATAGTTAGTTCAGTTGCTTCTGTCACACAAAAACATTTATCTATCTCTTGACAATCTAATTTCTTTGCTGTTTTATTTATACCTGGTTTAACCGCATCGCGGTCCATATCAAAACAAATAGTTTCTGCATATCCGAAAAATTTTTCGCTTGCCTTATCCATTTTTCTAACGATCTCATTTCTCCAAAGAGCACACCCATCAACTTCATTAAAATTTAAAATAATAAAGCAATTCCAGAGGAATGCCAATTGATTTTCAATGAGAAAATTATTTAATTTATTAGCTAGATTTTCCATAGACTTATCTATGGGGATGCATCTCAAAGGCGTTTGAATGTTAAGATATACGAATAAGCATCTAGTTGTGCTATACTCATTTGGTACTACTTCGTCAACTGAAAATTCTGGCAGTTTATTACCACCTAAAAATCTAACATCGATTTTTTGTACTCTAAATCCCTTTCCTGTCACAAAACGTTCGAATTCCAAGATCCCTGATTTGTCAAAGATTCGCCAAGCTGGACGCATAACAGCAAGATAAACAAATTTACTCTTTATTCCATTTTCCTCTGTAAGTCTTGCCCAGAACATCATCGAGTCAATAGTGGAATTCTCTGCCGATCTTATCTTTTTTTTTCCGTTAATACATAATTCTCACATAATAAATGATCTACAGTTCTATGATCGATTTTAAACGCTTCACGTTCAGAGAAAATATCATTTCTACCTGAAATAAATGCTCGTATCCATTCGATAGTATTTTTCATATTCTTCTTAAAAGAACGGAAATTTCCTTTTCCGGTATTAGTCAAAGATTCAAACTGAATGAGCAAACAGAGTCGATTGGTTACCTTATAACCATCTATAAATTCTTCTAAATGATCTAAGCATCTAATCGCCAATTCTGCACAATTCACCGAATAATCCGGACCAATAACAATTGGATGATCCACAAACAATAGTGTTTGATTCCCTACATCTTCATTATTTAAAGCCTTATCTTCAAATCGTTTACTCTTTGGATTATACTCCCGTTTAACCATAGGTGTTCCTGCTTCAATCAAAGTTTCGATGCAAATTTCCGTTTTATCTGCAACTAATATGAGCAAATGATATCCTTCCTCATACTCTTCTCTTAATGATTTCCATTTATTGAATTCTTTGGAGATACTTTGAGTTGGGTTATAATTTAATGATCTTGAAAATTCCACAATCGAAAAATCATGTTCGTCTAAGTTGTAGAGCTTTGATTTTAAATCATAAATTGTATCTACTTCATCCTCTTGAGGTTTTCTTATATTAAAACACTTCATCATTTGTTCACAAGCTTCTTTAATATATTCTTCGGCATATTCCTGATTCATATTATTTTCCTTTCCTTTCTTAAGTTGATTAAAAGAGACTGATCCTAGGATCAGTCTCTAATTTATATTATCTACTGCTTACGCTTAACCTAATCAATCGCCAACTTTTGATCGTGTGACGAGATATGCCGGACATGGTGAATGCGCTACCAGCGTTTTGTATGGTTTCTTAACAGATTTCCATTTACCCAAGGACTCTTTGGTCCGTGGATTTTTCACTTCACTTACTTTGGTGCTTTCTCCTTTTTGAGACAAGGAGATGTTACCTTTAAAATCTTCCTTCGGCGGAAGTTCGAAGGTGTTGCCTGCATCCATATACTCATAAATCGCTGCTGTAATGAAATCATATAAGCCATCCGCATTATCAATGGTGAAAGAAGGCTCCATCACCACCGCTGATTCCTCAGAATCAATACCTGCTTTTTCTACAACCTGTCTTAGGAAGCAGCGGAATCCTTTACTTACCGCCACGTCTTTGATATCTTTTAATTCACCGCCTTTAACGACGGCCACCTTTTCAGTGAACTCCGGATCATTGATCATTGCTGTCATCAAACTGTCAAATGATTTCTTTGAGAATTTGTTTGGGGATTTACCCTTTTTTTGAATTCGTTCGAGAACGTCTTTTACGCTTTCCATCTTTTTTAGCTCCTTTCTTTTTTATAATACGGAAGAATTCCTCCATATCCAGAGACTCCGGATCATATCTAACTTTCATTTCCAAACCTCTCTTAAGAAACTTGTAATACTGATTATAATTTATTTCATACGATAAATAATCTTACCCCTCGTAAGATCGTATGGAGAAACTTCTATAGTCACCTGATCACCAACAAGAACTCTGATGTAATTAATCCGGATTTTTCCGGATAACGTACAAGTTACCTTCAGAGTATTATTATCAGAGTTTGAACCTGGCTTTTTCACTTCTACTGTGTAAATGTCTCGTGTTTTATCAACAACGATCCCAGTGAGTTCAATATTGTCTGCTTTACTCATTCTTTATGATCCTCCTTATCATGCATCAATAGATATTTTAATTCTATTGCTTCTTGACATCCTTTCATTTTTTTAGCCATTTGTTCCAAACAGTCTTTTTCATTAAAAACCTCAGAACCCCAAAAAGTATAATCATCCATGAATAACTTTTTGGTTTCCTGATCTTGTTCTAGTATTAAATTGCTCTTATCTTTATTGATTGGAGACATATTCATCTCTAATTTGTCTAATTTGGAATCTCGTGCAGCACCAATAAAATGCTCCACCATTGGATATAGGGCTAGAATTCCTGTACATACATTCATTACGTCTCCCACTTCTTCCAATAAGTGGTAGAGTGTTTCTCTCCTCGGTCTACTACTCAAATGAGCTAGAACTTCTTCTAATTCTGCAAGTTCTTCTATTGACCGTTGGAGATGGCTCCTCACAGCTTCTTCTTCTCCATATTTATCTTTGGTAAATTTAAGCCATCTACGGTAAACTTCTATCCTTTCTTTATCAGTTCTTTGTATTCCTCCTCTCATCTTTTTTACTGTGCGGATAAATTCTCGTTCTGATTTTCCCATAGGTATCCTCCCGATTTGTTTTACTTTATTTTAAAGTAAAACAAATAATCATTCTACATAGGAATCCCTATATTCACACATCCTCCAATACCCATCGTTTAATATGCGAATAGAAGGGGTGTATATCTCACACGCTTTTCTCCTCTTTTTCAAGATTACTAGAACCTCTAATATAGCTTTTTTCTCCTTTTTACTCAATGAAGGAACTGTCATCAGTTCCTTCAACTTATTTTCTAATTTTTTATGATGATCTAATGAATTAAAAGAGATATCTTCCATTATATCATAATAGATGATAGGAACAAAGGTCCTATTTATAGGTTCTAACCAATAATCAAGAAAACGGGTATCTGTGTATCTTAGAGAATCTATCACATCTACTCGAATTTTCTTTTCTAAAGGATTTGATTTCGCATACTTTCTTGCATACGAAATCGCCACTTTTTTCTTTTCATGAAATCCATAATACGAGTCTCCTATAAAAACAGCATAAATCATAAAAGGCTACCTCTACTTCTTTTTTTCAATTCCTTTCACATTTGTTGGACCTGATATGGATTTTGCTACATCATAAACAGTCTTCATTTTTGTTAAGGTGTTTGGTTGAATCCGATATTTTACCGAATCAATAGATAAAATAGAAACTATCAGAGACATTACCAATCTTGCGATAATCATACAAATTGGTTTTATTTCATATAAAATTTTTTCTATACGGTCAAAGAAATTGTCTCCTTCCATTTTGTGAATAATTTCTTTGCGTACCTGGATTTCGTAAGAAGGATCAAACCAATTATTTCCTTTTCTCATTTGTTTAACTGCCTTCTTTTTTGCTTTTCGCTCAGCACGTTTAATGTCTGCTTGATAGAATTGAATCTCTTCTATAGCAATCCTATACCTTTCATCAAGTTTCTCATCCAATTGATAAAGAGTTACATTTTTCTTCTTTCCCATCCGTCATCCCCTTTCCAGAAGTAGCCCGTGCTTTCAAAGAAATAATGTATCATTTTGGGTCTTTTTATATTTATATGCTCACACTTTAATTAAAATAAGATCATAGAGGTAAGATATTATGAATGTAAAAGTAAATAGTATTACGGGATTTGAAGATGCTTTTGTGGCAATGTATATGAGTAAAAGATCTTGGACCCCGGAATTAGATCAAAAGATTAGAAGGGAATGTGATTTAGTCTTAAACAGACACGGAGTTGTTATTAATAACAACTCTACTTCGTTTGAAGACTTTCAGGAGATGCTGCGAAAATTACTCAAAATGGGGAAAAACCACATCACTCTTTTAAGATTTATTGATATCGCTATTATGACTGAAGGTTTACACAGAGCAGGACAAGATGATGTGGATTCTCATGCCAGAAGATTTGATAACCGCATTATACGGACCAGTACGAGGCTCGCAACTTTTTCTGAAGGTGAGATGTCTGATTACTATAAGGATAAAGTACTTACAACAAATGCTGCATTGAACATTTTAGGCGTTGATATTCCTGATTCATTTGAATATGACGGATCTAGATATGTGAGATCGACGAATGGCTATATCAAAGAGGAGTATCAGGATGATAAAGATGTAAAACGAGGATTATATATGGAAAGTATTCCAAGTAACTTTGTATCTAAAATCAATCTTTGTGAGTGGGGTCACATATTTAAGCAGCGCAATCGAGATGGTCATGCTAATCCTGAGGTGAAGGAATGGGCTGAAACAGTTATGGAGCAGATTCAAAGTATTCATCCCCAGATTACAAGAGATTATGTTTTAAGTATTGATAACTAAAGAAGACTTTAAAGACTCTACCGACTTTGGTAGAGTCTTTAATTTTTTATAGAAAGTGATTTTTTACTAACAGTTAGCTAAGAGCGGGGGAAGGAAGGAAGGGGGAGCGAGTAACGAACGAAGTGAGAACGAGCGGGGGATAGATAGATGGGGGATAAACTTTGTAGGAGTAGAGAATCGACCCCGGACGGGTCGAGCCCCGAAAGATCTCTCCAGAGTCGAGATCTTTTTGAAAAAAGATGGATGAATAAAGGAAAAAAGAAATATAAAGAAAGAAAAAAGAGAGTGGGTGAAGTATGGAGAGGATGTATAAGATTGAAAAAGAATGGTAAAGGATAAAAAGAAGTTTACCAGAAGAAAAAGGAGATGAGAGGGTATCAGGGGGAGAAGAGGATTTCACTAGACCCAGAACATAAATTTTTACGGAGGAATAGACCTCCGTTTTTTACCCGCTTTTTTAATTAAGAGGCATGGCTCATAGAAAAATCGTGTTGTAAATATCTTTATTTGTATAATATTTTACTGAAGAAGAAAAAGAAAGGAGATAATGATATGAAAAATAAAGATATCATTACAGGTGTTGCCGGGGGTTGTCTGGGTATATATGCTGTGGGCATAACCACATTGTATACTCAAACGAGGAGGAATAATAAGACTCTTCAACAGGAAGGAAAAAAGAATCTGCAAAGATCAAAAGATCTTGAGATTCTTACAGAGAAATTATCGCAATCTCTGGGTGCTGTTACAGCAGAAAAAGGTAATCTTGAGTCTGATGTTACTGTACTTCAGGATGCTGTGAGAAAACGTGAAGAAAAAATTCTTCGCCTTGGAAGAGCCTTGAGTAAACAAAGAGAATTCCATGCGAGAAAAAGAGAAGAAAGAAGAAGAGCCGTTTGGCTCGCAGATGAGGAGGTTGCTTACGAAATCAATGGGTTAAAAACCCAGATCATTGATTCTACCGAGGTAATTAACGATCTTACAGACGAGATCGCCAGACTTACGGGAGAGCTTAACAGAGTCCATCAGCAATATCAAAATTCTAAAGGAGGTGGTGGAAGAAAAAAATAGTAACTAAAGATAAGAAGGTGATATCACCTTCTTTTTTCTTTTTAAACATAATTTTTATTATATACTATTTAATTGAAGAAAAAATAAAGGAGGTATAAAGCATGAAAGAGTTTTATACAGATCACTATTATCATGTATCAAATTTTACAACAACGACTCTAAAACATCTATCTAAGCTTCGTCCAAATCATCAGGTTATAAGACGGCTTTGTGCATTAGAGGCAAAAGTTGCATTTGCTGTTCTCAGAGAAGGTGGGAAAAGTGCTGGAGAGAAATGCACTGAAATTGAGGTAATTGATACAGCCACTATCAGGAATAATAAGGTGGTTATTTCATCAAGGTTAAAGGAAGACGGTTCATATTCAATTGATCTTTCCACAACTATTGATATTGATAACTGCGTCAAGTTTCCGGAAGAATACTTTAATCAAGACAAGGAGTCATTTCTCTTTTATCATTTAGAAAGTTTAGAATTATTTGATATTGCTTCTGAAGAAACATTTTTCGAGCGTATATATTCTTTAATTTCGTTGGATAAGACTTCCTGGATTGATTTCAATAAGAATGATAAAGTGTCGTTTACCTATAATATCTTCCATATGGATAGAGATGGAGTTTTATTGAATGAGTATGATCTCTAAAAGAAGATGGAACCAAGCCTGATATCTATCTATACAGGGTTTTGAAGGAAGGACTGCAAGAACTGCCCGGAATAGGTAGATTGCATCGTGGTTGAGAGAATTCTATTGTATGAAAGAGATAGATATCTATCTCTTTCATACAAATCTTTAATTTTTTATTTTTATTTTTACTTAAAAATAAGCTTGGAAAGGAGATATTGATTTTGGGTTTTTTAACTGAGCAATTATATGATTATATGTGCACAGCAGGGATTACTTTTGTAGGCACACCAGAACATCCAAATAGTGGTACGTTAAAAGAAGAGGAACGAGTTATAGGACTGAATGATGAATTCCTCATTCCTTTAACGGATAGGAATTGGCTCGAAAAGTTATCTCCAGTGGGTTATTGTAGATTATTCATAACTAACCCATCGGTGATCTTTACAGAAGATGGAGAGCGAGAGGCAACAAAAAATGCTATGGCAAGGGTGAAAAATGAATTACCTGTTGATTTTAATAGGTTAGCAAAAGCACCTGTGAAAAGAAATGAAGTTAAGATGCCATATGTAGAACGTAAAGGATTGCAGAAGAGATGTTATAAGAGTGAGAGAAGGAGGAAAAAATGACAACTAAGGAAATTATGGAGAGTAAAGCTCTCTTAGACGATGCAAGAGAGAGTGTCCAGATTTTTCGAGACATCTTACGTGGTCAATGTGAAAACGATCTGGGTATCTCGATGGATATTTTAGAAGAGATTTTAACCCCATTGGTCTTAGATGCTGCAGATAAGGTAGCTTATGATCAGGTAGATAATTCTGAAGATGCAGATCAGATTTCTCAAGAAGAAGTGGAAGCTATTGTTATGGCAGGAGATGGTTTTAGTTTCTTTGCCATTTTCAATGATACGATAGTTGATCCGGAATCAACAGAGTATACAAAAGAAACAGAAGAAGAGATGAAAGATGTTTTTAGTAATTTGGTAACTATCATTCTTGGGGAACGGAATATTAAAATTTTAAATAAAGAAACAGAAGAAAATGTCAATAAAAGATTGAAATACTTTTCTTCACCAGAATATGATAAGATGCTGGAGAAACGAAGAGAAAACTATATAGAAGAATTAAGAAGGGACAACATCGATTATTTAAAAGCAAAAGAATTGAAACATAGTATTCAAATGATTGATAGCAGATATAATTTGGCTTTTATGGCGAAGGTTTTTGGTAAAACAGAAAAAAGTCGCCAGCAGGCAATAGATCGTCTTCGTAATAACTTCTTCGATAAAGATAAAGGTGAATATACTATGAAGCGGTTTTTTGATCGCTGTCGCAGGTATGATATTCCACATCGCTCTTATAAGAAGTTTATTGATTTAGAAGAGCGATATCTTCCGGAAATATATCATCCATTTAATAACTTCTTCATCTTTATTGCAATCTCGCATATTGCGTATATTTATGAAGAAAATGGTGGTATCGAAGCACATTTGATTCTCGGTAACATGGAGAAATTATTCACAAATACTTTCTCTTCTGAACTCGGAAAGGAAATGTTCATCGCTTCGGTAGAAAATATGCTGGATAATTTTCTACCATATACTGAGATGTTTAAAGAGAGAAATCAGTTATGTTCTTCACATCCAGTAAGAATTAAGAAAGAAAAAGAACGTGAGGATCAGTTGCGTGATCTACTCTACAAAAGAATCGAAGGCGATAAATTGACAGAAGATGGTAAAATTACGCCGGAACTGGAAGCTATGTCAGTAAAGGAATTGCTTGACTTCTGTAATATGAGAACAAGTCAAATTAAGTATTGGGAGAGTCGATTTATAAAGAAGAAAGAAATGGAAGCCCTCTATGACATGGTATTCACTCCATACCATATCTATAAAAATGAAGCTGGAGATATGCATCTTGATCAATTCAGCACTGTGTCTGCTGAAGATAAGAGGGATTACATTATTTCTGTATGGGCCGGTGTAGGTATCAATCCTGGAATTGTCATTTATGATTGGAGAAATAGAGATATCCGTCTTACAGGTACTCTGGCTTCTTCGAAAATGGATGTAACAACAGTCATTAAAAGATTGCAGGATATTTTAGATCATCTACCACGAGCTATCTTAATTGTAAATCGTGGGCTGGGTAATCTCGGGGATTATATTATCAACGGGTTACAATCTAATTATAAATCCCAGTTGTTCTATATGGAAAGGGAGAATGGATTTAAATTCTTTGGTATTATTATAAATCGGGCAATCCATGATCTCATGTTCCTGGGGTTGAATTATTTGACCAAACTGTCTCCACAATTATTCCGTTCCGGTATTTTAGTGGACCAGATTGGATCATTAGAGAAAGATAGTAAAAATCATGCGGTAATTGCAGGGAATGTACAACATGCCATAGTTTCTGCATTTTGCATGTTGTTTTATGCTGTTGCCTTTTTGGGAGGGGAGTTTCAGAAGTTCAATATCCAGGTATCCGGTGACGATTTCTATATGAAAATACGAGAACACAGTGAAATGGATTTTCGTGGTTGGTTAGTTAAAGAATCGCCAGCTAAATCAAAGGTTGGTAACGATGGAGTGATTGTAGAAAATCCGATTTTTAAACCAGATGAAACTGGCAAAGTACTCTCACATGGCGGCGTTGAAGTACCTATGGAGATTAAGGAAAAAGATTATCCTATAGGAAGAGGGAATACAAAACCATATATTTATCCACCGATAACAGGAGGTAATGAGAGTGAGTAATATGTTTGAAGATTATGGTTATACAGCTGAAAGATTTGTGGAATTAGCTGGTAAAAACATCTTTGGACCTGTGACCAGTCTAATAGACAAAAGTCTCACGGATCTCAGTTCAGCTCCATATGGGGGGAATCTGACGTGTAAGAGTTGGAAAAGTCGTATTATAGAAGAGTGTAGGAATAACAGCTTCTTCTTCTTTAATAATTTTGTGAAAATAAGAACAGAATATGGTGTTTACCGCCCAATGAGATGGAATCGATCCAGGTTTTTCCAGATTCTTATGGATGGTCAAAAAATAAGTTCGTATATACGTGCTCCAAGACAACTGTCTGGAAAAACAACAACAATTGCAGCACAGTTGTTGTACCATAACGTTTTTACGGATGATTTTTGTTTTCTCTTATCAGATAACGATTCTGTCATCATGGCGAGAGTTGATGAAATGACGTCACAGTTACCATCTTTTATGAACATGCCAATGCCCGAAAGGAGAGTAGTAATTCAACCCTATGATTTACGCTGTCTAGGGACTAAGCGTTTTTATAAAGATATTTTGTCGGTCTTGAGAAACTCCAATGTACATGTCTTTTTAGACGACGTGGAACGTATTGATAAAATCAATACCCGAATTATTCCAGTGCTTTTTGATATTCAGGATTTCTTAAAAAAGGAGAAATCAGAATGTGGTGACAATAAGTTAGTGATTAGTGCAAGCGGGGTTAGTTTCAGATCTGCAAGGAATTTGTTACGACGTAATATGGTAGAAAAAGATCCAAAAACCGAATCAGGAGATCTTTTCACATTTGGTGATAAATATGGTGTTTTTCTTCGTTTTACTGGTGAAGATTATTCCGAAATGGAGAATATTGATTCTACGCTCGATCGGTTAAGAAGCAGCATTGGTGAAGAGGCATATGATTATGAAGTTAATTGTAATGATTGATTTATAAAAATAAGATAGAAGGTCTGACTTAGTCAGACCTTCTCTTTAGATCCATTTTGTTGTATTATTTTTTTGATCTGTAGGTTTTAAAGGATTGCTTATTTCTGTAATGATTACCTGATTCCCATTTTTTGAACCGCAGGTACATCCGCATGAGTTTTTATCCCCATTTACTGGAGGTTTATGATGATGACCTGGTTTCATATGTGCGGGAGGCCAATTTGGATCACACGGAGGGATTGGATCTGGATATTCAATAAGCGGTTCGTCTGTGGTATCATCTATTCTCTTATTTTCTTCTAAAATTGCATTGATTTCTGATCTATCTCCAACCATTAAGATATCATTGAACAAAAATCTCAAATTGATCTCAATCGTGTCCGGTTTGAAGTTAATGCATATTGGATTGAACTGTAACCCAGCTACCACACTATCAAAGATAATGACGGCATCTGCATTTAGTGTAGATAATTCAGTAACCTGTCCAATAGATGGGTGTGCTCCAGCATAAATCATATGCTTATGTTGGTTATGTTTTCCATTTGGCATTGGTTTAAATCCGTTATAAGGTGAATCCGGAATACCTAAATGAGACGGAAGAGGCGGCAAACAACCAGGTCTGCAACCAACTGTTGGTGCAATGGAAAGTGCCGGCATAATTACCTGTGCCACATATATCCTTGTAATTATTAGATAGAACTCATTTCGCTCTATCATTCGCACCCCATACGGAACTCGCGATTGATAATTTTTTAAGATCTTTGTCCCCAGGGAAAGACCGATACGACTGACATATTCGTTCTTATCCGTAAGACCTAACGGAATTTCCATTGGAGTTGCCCATGTATCTTTTACGCAAATACCCTGATCAACCACAGTATCCAGATTCTTATCTTCTAATCGGTATTCCATATAGATCCGATAAACCGGTGCTAACTTTTGTAATTTTGTAATACGATTCTTGATCAGGTAATCTCTCACGATTCCAAACATTTCACGATTAGATGGTCCGTTATTATCCACATCTGTCATAGTTATGGATATTTTCATTTTGCGTTCGTTTGCAACCACCGCTGTTTCCAAATGCGTTTCTTCTGGGGTATTTAAAATTTCTTTTGGTCTGAAGTCTTGTTCGCAGAGTTCATAAATTCCACTTTCATAAAATCCATAAAAACCTCTCATTTTAAATCCTTTCCGACCGTTACGGTCTGCTTTTCTAACTTTTTACGATTAAATTCACAATCGTAATCTGTCATATAAGAAATTGTAATTTTTATTCTCGGTTTTACAGAATAAAACTTCCGAGAACGACCATCAATAATTAAAGCATCATCATGGAGTAAAATTCCTTGTAGCATATCTGAGTATGTTTTTGCCAGATTATCAAAATCTGGTTTTGAGATCGGACGAATAAAACCAAGTTCTGCAATGATTTGTTCATACATCTTCATTGCTTTCGGTATTGGCAAATACGATTCACAATCAAATTTACAGGCTGTTTTAATAATTGGAATATGTTCCATATGGGCTTTATAAAATTTTTTAAATAGTTTTTTATTATCCGCAGCTCCTTTTACATAAAAATGATTCCATTTACTTGCTCTTGGTCTTGGTGTTCCCTTTGGAACCAGGTATATTACAAATTCTATACGCTTCCAAGGAATCGCCTGTATTTTCTTGATATTTGTCAATAGTTTTCCTTTTACACTGTTTCCTGACTTTATTTGTCCAAGGATATAGTCGAGACGTCCCATTGGATCTTGGGGAATTTCTCCATATTTTTCTTCATAGTCTTCTTTTTTCACGCTATCACCATTTATAAGTGCGTCCACTTTGCAATCATACTGTCGATTTCATCCCCGATGTTACCCATAACGGTTGTTGGTACCTCTTTTACCATGTTAATTTTTGAATTCCAGAATAGTTTAGATTTTTTTGACCATTGTGATTCCACCATATCCAACCCGCAAGTGTTGGCTAAGTATTCGATTAACGGGCTGTTATTTGCAAATAAGTGTGTATCATTTGCTGGAGTCAATGCAATATCTGGATAAAGATCAGTAATAGTCAGGGTGACATCTATTGCAGTTACTAACCCATCTGCATTTCTTGCTGTTTGGTCTACGTCTTTGTTGATTGAAATCTGTGATACAATTCCAAGACTGCACGTATACTTTCCTTTACTGTGTATTTTAACAAGCTGTGGTGACTGATATGTATTTGCAGTTGTTGCTAAAGGAAAAGCTAGAGGAATTAAATGCATTAAAGGTACGATAACATCCATATAGACACAAAGCGTATTTCCATATGGAGCTCTTAAAGGTATCGTTAAATCATAAGATCTGTTTGTCGTTGAACCTGCCCAAATATCTGGCATCATAATGTTCTCACCTTTAATAATTGCTTTTCCTGAACTTAGCATTCGTTGTACAATACCACCTGCCGTAGTATCAATTGATTTTGTACTATTGGTACCAAGGATACTTCCAATCGCATCAATAGCAGAACTACCGAGTTGTTGAATACTGCTTGCATCTATACCACCACTATTTGCTAAAAATGCAATATCCTTTACTGCATTTGATCCTTGATCTAAAGCTTGTTTAAAAGCTGAAGGTTGTGTATCATTAGTTACAGTAAGATTAGATCCTGAATTCGGACTTACATAAAATTGGATATAATTGGTTTGTCGCAAAAGATTTTCTTTAATTTCTATTTCCTCTTCTGCTGCATTTGAATCTGGGTCAGAAAGATTTAATTGTCCACCCGTTACATTAGTGATAAACTCACTGCCTTTTTCCTTTAATGCTTTTAGAGTAGATTTTATCTCCTTTCCAGCAGCATTAACTATTTTATTTGCCACAGATGCATATTTTTTCCCTGTCCATCTATAATTTCTCCAGTCAAAGTTGCTAAAGTTTACAGGTTGACCGTTGATACGATAAGAACTTTTACCAAGCTCCAAGAAACATGCACAAGATCTACATAACACATTTACATATTTAAAATATGAGGTGTAATCTGGCTGAAAATCATAGAGTCGAAGTAAATCCGGATCTGTTTCTGTTATTTGTTTAATCTCTGCAAACATGTCATTTGCAACTGACATCATTGCGTTAGTTACGAAAGTTTTTTGTTCCTTTGTTTTTCCAGGAAGATAAACCGGTTTCCCAGGCACAATAGTTACCACTGGAGCAGAAAGGATTATATTATCAATATATTTCCTACCAAGTACATCAGAAACTCCTGGTGTTGGTGGATCTACCATTTCTGTGAATTGATAAGGAATACCCATTAACTGAGTAGTTGCACTTAGACCAGGATTGGCACTTTGCGAAAGTGTTTCAATACTACCGGTGGTCCATTGTTTTTCTGCAGAATTTGCTGCCATACCAAACCTCCTTTTAAGGTTATCTGCTTAACTCCTTGTTTTTTCGCTATTTTTCTTATCTTTTATTCTCTAACCCCGATTTAGTTAAGCAGTGATAATTTATCGTGTCTCCGGGAACCCAGTAAAATCAAGGGTTTCCGGACTTTTTCCCAAAAAGTGTCCGATACATAATAGCGCTATAGAGGTAGTGAAAGGAGCTTATGGAATGTTGATGTTTAAATTGAGAGCCGAGATTCAAAAATCGTGGGTTGTTACCAGTGGGATTGTGGAACTCTTGGCTGGCACAGCAAATGACAACGTTCGATTTAACGCCTTTATTTTTAATGATAAAACAAGTCAAAATACCAATAATGTCATTCTCAACTGGCAAATAAAAAGTACGGGACCTTGTATTGTGATCGGGAACAATTTAGATGATGATAAAACCGTTTTTGCCATAGTAGATGTTGGAGAAGGGATTTCTCCTCTAGCTACAAATGTAAAGGCTGGAGGTAAGATAAATGTTGGGTTTAGAGCAAAAACAGGAGAGAACCAACCATCGATGGTTGGAGCATGGGTTGAAATATATGGGATGTTAATCCCTATGCCTATCTCTTAGTGGCTAACCCCGATTTAGTTAAGCAGTGATAATTTATCGTGTCTCCGGGAACCCAGTAAAATCAAGGGTTTCCGGACTTTTTCCCAAAAAGTGTCCGATACATAATAGCGCTTTGTATAAAATTGCTGATGTAAGATATTTAAATGGACTCCGAGGAGTAATTGATGATGGACCAGTACACATAGCAGCAAATGGTTATGCAAGTGCTAATATTTATTACGATATACCGACACCTGCAACCGCATATTATTGTCATTCGGTTCTGTTGGCACATAGTTTTTATTTATCTGATGGGCAGGGAGCATCTGTAGATCTTATAGCTTCGAGATCTACTACACTTTTGAAGGTATCAGAGACAGTGTGGAGAGTTAGATATATTGGAACGATACTTAATAGAGCATCAAGAGATTATCAACTATCTTACTGGTTTGTTGATTTATCAATAATCGATTTTGCGTTACTTTCACAGTAACCTTATTCTTTTTTATTTATATTTTCACATAAGCATAAAGGAGGAATAAATAATGTATTATGGTGCAATTAAAAATCCTGATATAGCAAATGGGCCAGGTGTCAGAGTTTCAATTTTTGTGTCGGGTTGTAGAAACCATTGTGAAGATTGTTTCCAGCCAGAAACATGGGATTTTCATTATGGGTCTCGTTATTCGCAAAAGACAACAGGAAGAGCAATATGTGCCGCCCTACAACCAATTCATATCCAGGGATTATCAATTCTTGGTGGTGAACCGATGGAACCTGAAAACCAGAAAGATGTTTGGGAGTTGATTAGAGATGTTATAATTACTTCTAATAGTGGTAAAGATATCTGGTTATATTCAGGATATACATTAGAAGAACTTCTAAAGGAGAAAAAGTTACAAACGGATTACACCAGAGAAATTCTTAATCATATTGATGTTTTGGTAGATGGTCGTTTCGAGAAAGATAAAAAAGATATTACGTTGACATTTCGAGGCTCCTCAAACCAGAGGATCATTAATATGAGGCAAACAATGAAAGAACCTTCGGAGATTATATTATCAAAATATCATAATTTAAAACATGGTGGAACTGAGGATTGTAATCTTTTAATGGATAAAATTACAACGCTTAATGGAAAAGCTTGTGAGAAAATAGCCTGGGATCAGTTTTGTTCAGGATCGGACCATTAATTTGACTTGGGCGGATTAGATTTAAAATTATAAATAAAAAGGGTGGATGGGATGACATTGTCATCCCATCCATTTATATGAAACAATCCGCAACACACCGCAGGTGCTTTTCTTGCACCTTAATATGATGTTATTCTAATATATTATTTTATAGAATACGATGAATATTAAAAAGAAAGGAATGAAAAAATATGAGAAATCCGTTTCATCAGTCTATCTGGTCACAATTTATGGATATAATAAAAGGGGTAAGAAATACAAGCGAAAGAGAAATGGTAAAGAAGGTGAAAAAAGAAATTGGTAGAAAAAATAGAAAAAAAGTATAAATATTGGGTTTTTTATACCAGAAGAGATGGAAATATGTATGCATATACAGATCAAAAAATAATTGAAGAACTTTTCCGAATGATGCGTAGAAAAGATATCTTTTATGAGAAGACTATTCGCGCTGGAAGAAATGATTTAAAAGAACTTCATAATCGTTATGCCATAAACCAATTAGAGTTGTATAAAAAGTTCTATTTAGATAAAAAGCAAATTATATTTCCAGTTACTCGACTGGAAAAAATCAATATAGAACATCGGGCAAATCAAGCAATGGTAGATTTAGCGGTTATCGCCTCTTCAGTACCAATTGAGATATTTAGTAAAAAGATACGAAAGCATTTAAAATGTATTGGATGGGATTTATTCTATGAGTATTATCATGGCGACAAAGATATTGATATCTTTACGTATGTGAAACCAGATTTATTAAAAACCTTTCTTACCCTTTATGGTGATACAATAGAGGAGGTGAATTTTAAAACATGAAGGTTTGGATATTCTATCTCACAGATCGAGATATTATTGATTTTTATACAACTACTTGCCGTGTAGAATCAACCCAATATAAGCAGGTTGATTTAAATAGTGGGTATCTTTTATATGCATATACAGATAAAAAGAAACTTGCGAGGTTGTTTAGGGAAACAAGAAATATGGAAAAGTTTTATGTCAAGGAGATAGAGATTACTGAAGAAGAGTTTAAAGAAATGGATGATATCTACCATGGTTTTAATAATATCTTGCTTTCGTCTTTAAGTAGAGATACTGATCAAGAAAATACTTTAAAAATTCCACTAACATCTACCGAGCAATGGATTTGCGTCGATAATGCACAAGAGAGCTTATTTAATTATGTAAGTATAGAACTGATGTTTGATTGGACAATATTGTCTGATAAGATGAAGGAGCACTTATGGAAAACCGGTTTTATGTTTTTTGATGACTCAGGAGAACATGAAGCAGAAATTGAGGAATTAGAGTTGAAATATGGGGAAGTAACCAACGTAAGGGTAAAAGAACCTTTCGGTCTCTTTATCACGTTATATGATCATATTTTAGACAAAGATGGTCTGTTGGAGGTGGTTAGAAATGGGTAAAAAAGAGAAACGAAGATGTTATATGTTTTATCTTCATGGTAAATTTAAAGATCCCTATCTTGAAGAATGGTTATGCGATCATGCAGAATTATATACGGAAGATCACGGGAAAGAAACCTTCGTGCTATATGGATTTACAGAAAATAAAGATACGGCGATTACCTTTATGGGACAAAGAAATATGAAACGTTTTGCTTTGGTACCGCGTGACCTAGAGTGTTTATCACGGGAGGAAATCGATGAGTATCAAGAATTTAAAAAAAGTTATAGTGCCGCAGAGCTTATTGTTGATTCTATGGCTACAAGATATGAAAGAAAACTTCGGGATGGGACATATCTCACCACATATCAACCAATAAATATGGCAATTAATAAGTTTGAAAATGATTACGTTACAGATTTTTCTGATTCTTTCTCCGACTATGCCTCTGAGTTTTTGCTTGATGATGTAACAGACGCGATTATAGACTCACTGAGTGATAAAATGGTATCTCATTTACGACAAATTGGATTATTTGAAGTCATTAATTTCTTAGAGGATTTTAGTGGTGTAGTTTGTCTTGATGAAGTATTTATCTTACTAGATACTTTTGGAGAATTATTTAATAGGAAAGGATTGATGTTGTGAAGATTTACGCCTTCTATAAGAAACCAACAAAAGATATTATGGATTTACCAGAAAAGGAACTTACAATAAAGATGAAATACCCACTTTATGCATTTACATCTGATAAAAATATTGCGGCAGTATTTCTTCTTAGTAGAAAGAAATCAGCATTTCTAAGAAAGAGTTATAAAGTTACCAAAGATGAGTATGAGGAATTTGCACTACCGAAACGTGGTTGTATGTTAAATTGGGTGATGCTTGAGAATTCAAAAGGAAAAGAACCGACCTTTATCAATTTAGTTGCAACAGAGAACGAAGTGGATTTTGTTCTTGAGACAATTGAACACCACGGTGTTTGGAATTTCATAGACGGGTGGGTTCCGATAGATATCTTTAGGGGAAAATTTCGTAAATGTTTAGAAACGCTTCAGTATGATAAGATTTATCGGTTTGTGGCAGCATCTAGATATGGAAGTAGTATGAACCATGAAGACCCTATTTATGAAGATGGTGGTTTTGATATTTTTGACTTGAATATCGAATACAGTCAATTTGGTGTTTTTATAATTGTCTATGGACATCTTTTATCTAAAGATTTTATGAAGTATGCTGATGTTCTTCCTGTTGATGAAGTTGCAGGTAGATACTCTGTTTAACCAGACAAATTATCACCTCTTTACAAACTTATAAAGAGAGGTGATAATTATATGGGAAGAAAGAAAAAAGAAAATCCACCAGTCACGGATAATGAAGAAAAAGTCGAAGTAAACGGGAATATAAAAACTGTTACCTATTCTGAAGTACCAGAAATAGAGAATGAAATCCATCTAAAGACAAAAGCAGAAATCTTTTCCTTTGTTAATGAGATAAAGGCAATTTGTAGAAAGTCTTTGGAGTATGAAGATTACACATCTTATCTGAGAACTAACGTCGGTATGGATAGTTGTGCATTCTTTAAAGGAATCAGTAAACAAACGAACCGAAAGATAAAGATTGAAATCCATCATACTCCGTTAACACTAGCTGATATCATCCGAATTGTTGTAAAAAAGGCTATTGCAACAGGGGAAGAGTTGAATTCTCTACTGCTTGCAGAAGAAGTAATGGAATTACATTATGCAAATAGAGTTGGACTTATCCCATTATCGAAGACGCTTCATGAATTGGCAGATAACACAGATAAACTTAAGATTCCGATTTATATGATTTACGGGAATTTTAAAGAGTTTATTAAAGCTTATGAAGATTATATCGATGAGGAGGATGATATCAAAGCAAAGATAGCCCAAATGATCGCATGGACGAAAGAACTCAAGTCTAGTGACTATAACGTTCTTGAAGAGGAATATACGTATCTTAAGATGGATGGGTTTGAAATTCCTATTCGTACTGATAATGTACTTGAACTTGAAAAAACTATCGCTGAAAATGAAGCAAAGAAAAAGAAGAAGAGAGTAGCTTGAGATAAAAGAAGAGGTGATGACACCTCTTCTTTCTCTGCTCCATTCTTTTGTATCACACGTTTTATTTTAAAGTGAAACACTCTACCGGAATTATGTAGTTGTTTTCTTCTTGGAAAATAGAATGAGAGCTACAAAAAAATAACTTGATTTATACATCATATAAGTGGTGGTACAAGAAAGGAGGAAATATGAGAATTATTCTGAACGCATCGAAAGATGAGGAATATATTCAGAAACATGGACAGGAATCGTTTACACATACCCCAAATGATTCTAAAGACGGAGAATTATCAAAACGAACCTATCGACCAGTTTATATTTCTCCGGAAGAAATAGAAGAATTAAAATTGCGTTATCAACATGTAGTTGTTCAAGATTTTGAAGATGAATATCACATGACGAAAAAAGAACGTGAAGAACAAAGAGAATTCCATGCAAAATTTTATGACTTAAGGAGAAACTTTACAAAGAAAATACGAAAACTGGATAAATACATTCATGCTATGAGACTTTGTATGGAGATCATAGATGATACTGCCAAAAATCAGAATGTTTATTCTGAGGAAGAATTTAAGAAGAAGGTTTTCCAAGGAAAGATAATTATCAATGGTCTTCAATTCCCTAAATTTCAAGGAAAGAATAAGAAGAAAATTAATTGGGATTTTGTCTCTGAGTTTATTGCAGATCCAGAAAAACCCTTACGTGAATTAGCTGACGAGTTTTCAGATGAAGAAATTCATGTAGATCCAGAAAATCTTATAGATAAAGAGACAAAAAAAGAGATGTTTCGAAAACTCACCGATGAAGAAGAACGTGCTAGACATAAAGCAATCCCTGATGCTGAGAATGCAGATCCAGATGTAGCAATTTATATCGACAACAGAGAAAGAAAGAAGTTAGTCAAAGCAGTCCCAGAATATGTGAGTCTTGTAAAAGGAATTCGAAAAGAGATCTTACGAGGAAGGAAAAGTGGATCTGCTGTCTGGGAATTGCGTGAAGATGAAGCTAGATATATCGAAGAATATGATCGACGGTATAAGAAAAAGAAAGGAATTACTGTTCCAGAATTTCATGGAAATGCGGCTAACCAATCAGATGTTGATTCCTATCTATATGCAATGCTAGAATGGGAATTAGATAACGATCTTGTAGAGTATCGTGGTAAGTATATCACAAAACAGGAATATCGTGACACTATACTCAGGGAAACGTTAGAAGAAAATGGATGGAATGTTCGTAATATGTATGGAAATAAGGAGAAAGAGAAAGAATTAGAAAGACGGAAGAACCAAGAAAAGAAACGTGTAGATAGGTTGAAAAAGATGTTAAAAGCTGCAGAAGAGAAATATGATAGCGGTGATTTCAGCAAATCTTCTTCCAAGAAGAAATCAAAAAAGAAAAAGAAGAAAAAGAAATCTTCAGGTAAATTTGATCGTATTATTCTAGATGCCATTGATCATAATGAAGAAAATATGAAAGAGTATAGAAAACGTATGGAAAAAATGGAATGGGGAGGTGATATCTGATGTCAGAATTAAAATTAGACGATTTTGACATTGAACAGATAAGGAAGGAATTAGAAGAACTGGAGTCACTTGGTGAACTCGACGAAGATGAAGATTATGATCGTCTTTTTGAATATGGTGCATCAGGAGAGGTACCAAGTTCTGATGATTCCGAAATTGGAGTAAAACTCGGTGAAAAATCAGAGGAAAAAGAGGAGTCGGTTATTTATAAAGCTATCACGAATGAAGATATTATGAATAATTCATATGTTCTTTATCCGAAAAAACGGAGCTATCGTTCCGTTTTATTAGAGATATTTACACCTGAGCGATGTATTGAATTAGAACGATTGCAGCGTTCATTTTCGATTTCAAACAATCGGAAGATTGATATTATCAAGCAATGGTTAACTGACTGGGGAATTGATTATCATCCAGCAGGCCCAGGTACAAATCGCTATGCATTTAGTTATGATGGTTGGATTATCAAAATAGCCTGCGATGTAGATGGTAAAATAGACAACAAAAGGGAATTTAAATATTCAATTCCATTACAACCCTACGTTATCAAATGCTACGAGGTATTTGCAGATGGTTTATTAGCAGTCTTCGAGTATGTAGATGCATTTACGATTGATGATTTCTGGAAGAATATTGATGAGATGAAAAAAATCTTATCAGAAATTGCGGAGAATTATTTGATTGGCGATGTAGGTATCTCTACAGACAACTATGGTAACTGGGGTTTTAGAGATGATGAATTAGTAATTTTAGATTACGCATATATTTACAGTACATCATTTCGTAGCTTTAGTTGTAGCTGTTCTCCAAGAGCAATGCTTTACTACGATAAAGACTTTTGTAATTTAATTTGTCCATTGTGTGGTAAAAGCTATTCATTTGCTACGATCCGAAAGAGAATCAGTTCTGCAGAACAAGATGCAGAAATAGGTGATATTGATTCTCAAGGATATATTATTTCTTCGACGGAAGAAGAAAAAGATTTTAATCCAAACTTTGTATATGGAGCAGTGGATAGAATCTTTCGATATCTTCGCAAAAAACAAAAGAAAGAAGGTATGATTCATACCAAGCGCAAGAAACAGATTGTGGGAGAGGAGCCTGAGATGAGTTTAGAAGAATTAGGAGCAGCAATCCGTGCAGGAAAATTTGAAGTGAAGGAGGAAAAATAAATCATGGGAAAGAAAAAGAAGGCACTCAAAGGTTATGACAATGATGGTGAAATGAATATGGACACATCAATCTTTGATGATCCAGAAGCTTTTCAGAAATATTTGGAGGAGTTGGATAAAGGTGGTGAACTCGCCACCAATTCCAAACAAACTTCAAATTCTAGTCCTGGTTATCATGAAGATGAAAGTGAATCAGGTCCAGTGGTTACCCCAGAAACAATTGAACGTATTAAGCGCAGCATGGCTTCGAATACTATTAGATCAGATAAGGCACCGAAGTCTAACCACGACCCAAAAACAAATTCAGATCAGAAAGATCACACAGCACAATCATCAACGACGCCTAGACAAAAGAAGGATAACATAGTTTGTTCTGCCATCCGTGGTGATCGCAGAATTCAAGTAAATGGAAAGAGAAATGTGATTCTTTCTATCGATTCTAAGGGTAGATCGATACCTATTGCATTTTATCAGGACGATCCTTCAATAGGTCCGGTTGATAATGAAACTCTTTCTGGTTTAATTACATCCTTCATTGAAGGATGTGAGTTAGCTAGTTTACCAGATGTTGTCTTTTCTCTCTATGACGACTCAACGGATATTGATACTATTTGTAGATTGTTAAAAGACGAAGGATCCGTATCTGGTAGAAAAGTCCTGCCAGATGGTACGCAACTGCACATTTTACAGAGTAAACTGTGTCCAGATTTAGCATTTGGGTATATTCTTGAGCCACTGGAGTGGCAACAACGAGTTGGTCAGGCAATGTTAGATATTATTCCAGAAAGAGCTTCACTTACGACAACATTGATAAATGGCTATGCATTTATTATGGATACCAATATTTTGTTGTTAGGGCAAAGAATAGCAATTTATCAGCAGCTGATTCATTATGCAGATGAAAATGAAAAAGATGTGGAGAAATTTGTAAATCTCTGGAATAGTGTAGAGACGACAGTAGAAAATACAATTTCTACCCCAGGGCATACCTATGAGTCCCAGTTTTCATCACAGTTTGAAACTTTCAGTGAACTGATTGCAATCGACAGCAGTTTAAACTCTGAATATGATGAATTTACTAACCCGGACTATGATGATAGAGATCTTGGTGGCTTTGATCCTTTTGCTGAATATGTGGATGAAACTGAAAATGGTCAGGTAGAGAAAGGGACAGGTGACTCAGTCGAGAAAGAATCCTTTCGTAATGAGTCTCATGATACTTTCAGAGAGGGAGTTCATCAAGAGAATGATCAATCTATACGAGGAGGGGAAAATTTCATACCAAGCGATAGAAAAGTTAACCAAGCTATATCGGCAGGTGAACAACCAAGGCAGCCAAAAATCGATGAAGAAAATGAAAGCGAAAAAAGATTATCTGAAAGATTCAGATCTGGGGAGATTAGTGCTGCACAGATGTTCGAAGAAGCACTCAACGAAGTCAAAAAAGAAAAAGAAGAAGAGAATCACCAGAAAACAACAGGAACAGTTTCTGGAGATGATAGAGAGATCCGCGAAGAAAAGGAAACGAAAAAAGTGAGCAAAGTCAATACTCCAGTATCTGACGAGGAAGATGTTTCTCTGTTGATCGATCCGATAATTTAATTTAGGGGAGTAAAAATGATCTATATAGGAACGACAAAAGATCTGATGGAAGAATATTCCAAACGATCACAAAACGAAATCGATCATAGCAATTTTGTGATCATTTCGTCTCGGGTGCGTACTACGCGTACCCGAGACAATGTCATCCTGGCATCCAATATTTTTTTAAATGCAGGAATTTTAAGAGGAACAAATTTTATGGATGATCCGGAAGACCCAGAGACAGTTAGACATTTTAAGTCTTATATTTTAAAAGAATACCGTATCCTTGCTTTTCTATGTGCCATGGTAGAGTGTGATATTTTAGAAGATGAAGATATCTTCTTCATTTGTTCCCCAAATGAATGGAAAGAACATAATTATCTTCGAATTATAGCAGATACTATAGAGGAATTATTTTGTTACAAGATACAAAGATATCCCAAGGAAGGCGGTTCTATGGAGTTGAAAGAATCCATTAAAAGGGTTTTGTATTATAAAGAAAATATCGAGAAAGCACAAATCAAAAAAGCTATGGGAGTAGAAAGAAGGAAATTATTAGAGAAACTAGATAAGAAGAAGTTAAAATTATATTTGAAAGAACGAGGGCTTTATGACAATAGCTTTACTCGAAGAGAAATGATAGAAATGTTAGTAGAGTATTTTTAAGGGGGGTGATAGAGTGACAGAATTGTGGGAAATGGATCATTATAGAGCCGATTTTACCATACTTGGTAATTTAGATATCATTGAATATGATTTAAAGAGTGCAAACACCTCTATTGCTCGGGAGTATGAATTACTCCCCGAGGCTAAGTGTGATGAATTAGATGCATTGCCAAAGAAGAAAAGAGAGATCAAAGTTGGTCTTTTAAAACGAGATGATCCGATTTATGCAGAGAATGAAAAGCTTGGTTTTATAGCAGCAAGAGAAGCATTTTTTCGGAAAAACGAGATCAAAGATACTGATGTGATTGCAATTAAAAGAGATGCCATTTTTGTTAAGAAATATCTACCATATCAGCAGGTTGGTGAACATCTTTTATTTAGAATAAAGAATGAATACTCAGGTTATTTAAATCTGAATCCGGTTGAAGTATATCAGAGAAGAGATCGTTCTTTGTATACCTCAGGCATCAACGACGATGTTTATAAGGGGTGTCATGAAAGATGGTTTGGTGAGTTTTTATCATTGGTGATGACTTCTTATGCAATCGGAGGTAGAGATACTGCATTGGATCATATACGGAAGTTCTATGATGAGTATAAATGGCTTAAATTAGATCCAGAATATTATAGAGAATTTAATGCAAGCAGCAGGTTTTCATACAAAGATGGAACTTATTCAGGAATTGAGTGGAAAGAGGATCTTAGTGAATTAAATATCCTCTATAATCAAAAAATTATTACTAAAATCGCGAATTTTATTCTATAAAGAATATGGAGAGACAACCGTGGTTGTCTCTCCATATTTCCTACGCTACTATCCTACTATTCGTCTTTTTTTGAAGCCATTAAAATCAAGATCTCCTGATTGTACCCGATAAGAATTACGCACAAATTCGATTTCGACTTCTTCTTTTTTTCTCTTAAGGTTTTTCCTACAGCAATCGCATAATTCGAATGTACGTTTTACTGTAGTCGTGGTACGCATTATCAAAAGTGTTTTCTTATGTAGATTCCTAACATTAACTGGTTCTCCACAAAAATCACAACGACGGTTACCCATATTTTTCTCCTTATTTTATACCTGTGGTTCCGAAACCTCCACGTTTTGATCCTTTGAGATGCTTTACAGTTCTAATGGAAGGTACCGGTTGATGTTCTTGAATTCGAAACTGAGCAATGCGATCATTTATAGAGATTTTGGTATCCCTAGCTGCATAAGCTGGAAAAAACCAGATATCATCGTCTCCACAGTATATCTCATCGAACACGCCAATAGAGTTTGTTTGTACGATACCGAAATTCTCAAATGTTGAGCTTCGCGGTGCCATGATAGCTTCATAACCTGCTGGAAGTTCAATAGATACTCCAAGACTAATTAATCTACTTTCTCCTGCTTTCATAATAACTTCTTCTGCACATCGTAAATCAATCCAATCTGATTTTTCTCCCTCGATAAATTCTAACGGTTTAAGTTCTGGATCATGATATTTTACTTTAATTTCCATATTTTCAAATCCTTATATTGTGTTTATTTGTAGGCTAAGTTTCCTCGTTTTTAGAGGCATATAACTGAAGATTTAATGCTTTTGCATTCTCAGTAAAAAATAATGAGGTTTGTGAGGTGATGTAATTCATTAAAAAATCTGGTTTAAAAAGAGTAAAATTTTCTGTGAGCAAAAAGTCTTCAGAAATCGAGTTGTAGATTTCTTTACCGATAATCTCTACATCATCACTTAAATTTAGCATGTTATATGGTGTCTCAACTAATAATAAATTCTTTATCATATTTAAGACTCGTGTTTCTATAATTGAGTCTACTGTTTTTAAAAGCTCTGTCGTTAATCGCAGCCGTAGGGAATATAAATCAATATCCGTACTTTTCTTTTGTAATTCCGTTAACTCTCTTTTTCGCTTTAGGAACGTTTCAACTTCACCAATAACCTCAAATAAACCAAGCCATGTCAATATACCACATATACTGAGAATCACTAATATAGTTATCTCCATTATTGTCCCTCCTTTTCAAAGAGTTTGTCATTTAATTTCAGTAACTCGTATGTAGTGGAATCCATCATCATTGATTTGTCATAGTAACGGTCATATTTTTCCTTTAATTCCTTATTCAATCTGTAAGTCTTTAAAAATTTCCCAAAATTCCACCAAGCCCAAGCTTGTTTCATATTGATGAAAATTTCTCTATCGTGTACTTCTTGGTGGATGGTGACAGCTAACATAACTACCATAATGTGATGTTTTTCATGTTCTCGTAGTACACGATCTGCGACACGAAAAGTGGTAATTTTTTCTCCAGTCTTTAAGAAATGATCAGTGATAATTTCACACAGTTCATAAAGTGTGAATATAGGTCCGTGATGCATTTCCAGAGTTACATCTTCACTTGATAAATGACCCCAGACCTGACAATGGTTCAGCCCAACCTCCTTCATCAAGAAATTTTTATACCTTTTATATCGCTTATGACCGTATACCAAAGATTCGCATTTTGATAAAAATCGATGCTTTGATTCCAAATTTGAGAAGTACTCTTCTTTTTTAATGAACTGGAGAAGATACATGGAATTTGGAGAATCAATCGTTGCATTTTTTCCATCTTTGTCATATGTGATACCGGGTAGTTCTTTCGGCATATATTTTATCCTCCTTCCTTTTTCTTTTTTTACTGATTATAACTACGTTTTGTTGTTATTTATAGATTTTTTATGTATTGATGTAATATTATCGTGAAATAGAAAGGAGGAATGGTTGGTATAAATTTATAACATATTCGATCACTAATACCAAGATAATCAGTAAACATAACAAAAAGATAGGAGATAATTATGTGTGAAGTAAAAACGAATGCTGAAATTACATTGATAGATCTTGTTTATGAACAGGGTATAATTAATATTGAAAACATGGTTTATGGAAATCTTATTTATGTTATATTTGAAAAAAGTATAAAAGAAAACACCTTAACAACTGAACATCGAATTGAGCTTTTAGAGAAATTTAACGTTGAAAACCTTCCGTTTACTATTTTTAGAGATGAGAAAGAGATCATCAAGTATAGAACAATAAATATTGGTGTGAGGGCAGATGTACAGATTAATACTGGTATTTTTAATTCAGAAAGGGATTTAATATTGCAGCTTGCAAAAATTGAGCTTTTTGATGCTGTCTCTGGAAATCTCTTCAGAGACAAATCATTTATTGTCGGAAGCAACGTGCTTAATCCAAAGTGGAACGTTATCCCTATTAATAATGGAGTTAGTGAGCAACATCTTAACTTTCGTTTTTATGAAGAGGAAGATGGTGTAAAGCGTATCCACAACTGGAATAAAATTCGTTATTAATAACGGTGTATAAACTAATAATAAAGAGATAGGTGTCTAAAGACACCTTCTTTTTTCTTATCTTTTTCTTCTAACCCCGATTTAGTTAAGCAGTGATAATTTATCGTGTCTCCGGGAACCCAGTAAAATCAAGGGTTTCCGGACTTTTTCCCAAAAAGTGTCCGATACATAATAGCGCCATAAAAAGCAAAGTGCGCACTATCTATAATTTTGGTACGAATATAACTTTCAACTACGATATATCTGTCATAAGTAAAGATGTTATTCTTGTATTTGAGAATGTACAGGGTGTTGGTCTATCGTGGGGTATTTTTCAAATGCAACTAGGTTTTAGAGGTACTTATGAAGGAGACACTAAATATGCTATAGGTACACTTAATAAATATAGACCTGCTCATCAGATAGCTATAAGTGTTAGGAGTCAGCATATTAATGCCTGGTTTGATACTCAATTTGGTGGTATGATCGGTTCTGATGGAAAAATTTATTTTTTTAGTCTAAAGAAATTCTGGGATGTGGAAATATTTTTTCAATGGATTGGTCCTTTTTATGAAAGTTAAATCTTAATTATAAATGAAATAATACTTTGAGAGGTTGAGCTTATAGGTAGGTATTACCGAAAATATAGTTCAAAGAAACTAGGAACGAGAGTTTTAAAACTCTCGTTCTTTTTTATTCTAAGGACAATCCCTTAAAACAGAAAGGGTGGTGAAAAAATTTGAGAGAAGTGAACCCTGTTTCCAGGTTATACCAAGATATTACTCAAATCCTTCATACCATGGTAATCAAATATTCTTGTGAAGCAGATAAATATGAGAATATGGAAACACGAGCTGCTGCAGAATTGTATATCGATGCTATTACTCGTAAAGATGTTTTCGAACGCTATCAATATACAGAAGCAGATTTTATAGAAGCAGGTATTACTGATTTTAACTTAAGAAATCGATATATGAATAATATTCGTTCAATTCCACAGGTGGTACGAGGAAAGTTGTTAAGTGTTCGTAGAGAGCGATATATTAACGAATATGAGGAGCAAAATGATTATTATCGTATGTTAAATGGATTACCAAGTCTTGATGATAAGGAATTCATTTACCTACCAGAGGAGATAGCGGATGAATACAAAATTCCGAGAGATTTACCTATTCATAAACTGCATGATGAAATGGGTGCTTGGTACGTGGGTACGTTAGAAGGTCTAGGGATTATTAAAGACCTTCAAGAAAAATATCCAGATAAAAAATATCTACATTACCTCGGTAGTAGTCGAATCTCCTTACAACAAGCAAGAAGGGCAAAAAACTTTGCAATTCTCCATGTTGAACAAGAGGGGATTATGGAGTCAACATATCGTGAATTTACCAGGTGTTATGAGATGGCGAGGTTGTACTTTGTATCTACTTGTTACATCTATGAATATCGCGAAATAATTAATTATTATGATAATTTTATTGCTCTTTGTATTTTTTTAATGGCAATCCAGCAGGTTTCTATGCGAGCAATTAAAAATGCCATTGATCGAGAGTTTTACGATGAATATTTAGTTCGCTTGTTATATGAAACTTACGGGCTCCCTTATTATAGTAGAATCGATGAAACAACCCAGAAACAAATTGTGCAGAATATCAATATCCTAATTCAGAATAAAGCAACTGATAAAGTCATGTTGGATATTGCATCACTGCTTGGTTTTAATGATATTAAAATCTATCAATATTACTTAATGCGAAAGAGAAAGTTTGGAGATGATGGGCGTCCGATTTTTAAAAAGAAAATGCAAATGAATCCTTCAACTGGAATGATGGAAGAAGTCTACGATTACGAGGCTATGTACTCTATTTATTTTCAGAAATCGGATATTCGAGAAGAAAATAAGAAGAATGATCTGGTTGACACCCAACTACGAGAAGAGTATTATGATATCACATATTATGATCCATTTTGGTGGGAGGATAGCGATTTAAAGAAAGAGGTTTGGGAAACTCAATATAATTTTATGGAGACGAAATATTATGGAATTACAGTTCCATATCGTCTAACAGAACTCCTTTTTCAATCTGTCATGTTGCTTCGAATTATCAATGAGAAGTCCAGTGAGTTATGGAATGTCACATTGCAACTTCCAAAAATTACGGCTCAAACTGTAACTTTGAACGATGCTGTAATTTTGTTTCTTGCTCTTATGGCAAAGAAATATAAAATCAGCGGACAAATCCTTACGTTACCGAGTAAATTGATTCATATGTTGGAGGTCACCGATCAGGAGATCAATAAAGAAAATGATCATATTGAAGTATTTGGGTTTGACTTCGAGGCTTTTTCTCCAGAAAACATTAAAGCCACGTTATCAATCATAGATAAGTATTTAGAAAGAAGAAAATATCGTGTAGTCGATGGGCATGATGTTGACTTAATGGAAGATGGTAGACAAGATAAATCAGCACCAACTCATAAAATACAATGGACAGTTGATGATTCTGATTTACAGGAATTGTATAGCTATCTTACCATTCTTTCTATTCCGGAGACATCACCAAAAGAGAAAGTTAAAATACTGAATAAGATGTATGAGAATATCGAGAATTTATATTGGTTCCTATCTTATCATCTTTCAGCAACCAATGATATGGAAGAGTATTATGCTATTAAAAAATTTTATGAGGCTGCCTTTTATTCGAGAGAGACAGCTAAATTCTTTAATATTACCGATGAGGATAATAATACACATCCCGCAGAAACATTTTTGGAGTATTTTGAGTATAAAAATCCAGAATTGTTTGATTTTATTGAAAATTGCCCAGAAGATATGATCTATGTTTACATTAACCACATCTTGTATAAGATTGAACAACTAAATATTAACGTAGGCAGCTTATACCTATTAAATGACGGTTTTTCTCCGTTGATGGAGTTGCTTCAGATTTTAGAGAATTTTTTTAAGTCGTATGTGATAGACTTTGTGAAGATGAAGACATTGATGATCGTCGACTGGGATTTGGAAAACACCATACGTCTATTCGGTTGGCCTGAGCATATCTTTAAAGTAGATCAAGCAGAGGATAAACTTGGTGCAGAATTCATGGATCTTTTACATAAATTCATTGTCTATTTTAGATTGGAAGATTATCTAAAGTTGCAGGAGTTTTTATTCCTTCATGGACATATCCGGATTAAAGATGAATTAACTTTTATCGAGGCTTTGCGATTATTTAAAGTCGATGCAGCACAGTCTGAAATTCGTTTTTTTGATGCAATTCCTGAGCTTCATGGAAAAATTACCTCTCTGGAGGACCGTCAAAAATTTTATGAATTTGTAGCTTCACATGGGAAAATTGAAAATCTAAGACTTTACATTCATTTAGAGTGGGTTATCGATCATTTAAAGAAGGTAGATGTCTACGAAGAAAAATTACAGTACTATGATTTGTTGAAGGGTTTGATTGGAAAGTTCTCATTTGATGAAAAGTTGAAAATCATGGAGCGGCTAGTTATGGATAAAGCAGTCATCCATTTACACCCAGATGAACAAATCGTTTTTGATAAATTGATGCCTCTCCTAAAGAAGGAGCAATATGAGGAGGGGTGGATCTTGTTGGAGAATTTTTGCATACAAGCAAAGATTCCACGAGAAGATGTCATCCGTATCAAAGAGTACTGGTTTACTTGCGCCGGTAAAGCACGTGTAGAAGACAAATTTCTGATATATACAATTTGGGATACTTGCAGAGCACATTTTAGAGTTTTTCTGGAAGAGTATTCTTATTTTTGGGACGCTGTTTCTGGAACTCATGTGACATATCACAAAGATGATTCTTGTATTTTAGAAGATGTTTGTGTAAAAATAGATAGAGAGGAGCTTAATAATGGCAATTAGAAGAGTTGATGATCTCGTGACTTTGGGTCACGAGGAGGTTAAATCCGGTCATGGTTTATGGGCGGATACTGAGATTATTGCAGGATACGGTTATCACCATTCCAAAAATCGTTTTGCATTATCTTATTTGGATGAAGAAATCTGGGATAAACCATGCCGTAACACAGTACCCATCTCAGGTGTGCAGGAGTTATTTGAAATGATTGCGGGGGTAAAAGGTCCGATCGACATCCCATCCATGTATAGCAGACACATGATCGGACTTCCAGATGAAGAACATACAGGAAGTTACCTGGTTCCGGAAAATTCAAATATCGAAGGAGGAGCAACAAGTAGAGAAACATTATTTCCTGCAGGTCATTTATTGCAATTAGTTGGTCTTGGTATTACCGGGACAGCTGAGAATAATATCACCGTACATAAAGTTGGATATCGTGAAACAGATATTGAAATGGTGGTAAAAACTGCTGATGGTGATGTAGATGGTATAATGCTGCCGTTCCGGTATACGGAATCAGAACTGGACCCGTTGGAACGTATGAAATATTTTGGAAAGAAACTGGATCCTACGACCGGGAAAACGGGTTATTACTATAAGCGTTATGAAAGCTGGCCGGAGATCAAACATATCTGGAGAAGCTCAGATGTCAATAGTAGTAAAATGAAAGAGGTCCTGGCAACTAACGATACCATCTGGGATTATTCCCGTGACGATGCGTTAAAGTCCGTATTGGAAATTCATTTTACAGTTGGTCAGGATGATTTAAAAGAATTCTTCAATTACAAGATGGATCAGCCGGAAGCATGTCGTTTTAATACAATTGCGTTGTTAACGGGTCGGTATTCTGAAACTGGGAAGTTAGATACTGATCAGTTTGGTGATTACTGCAACGTGCGATTGTTTTCTAAGTTGAATATTCCGACAGAGCCAATGAGCCTGGAAAAAGATTTGGAGTTTATTTACCGGATTTACGGTTCATAAAAAATAATCTTTCAATATACCTAATTAATAAGGAACGCTCGGACATGAAGTTCCGAGCGTTTTATTCATGCAAGGAGGCGAAAAAAAATGACAAAAGTAATAATCGTTGTAAATGGAAAGCCGAGAGCGGGAAAAACGACATTGATGGATTCCTTGATTTTTGAGAATATTCAGACAGTCTCTCGTATTTCCTCTATTACACCAGTAAAAGAAGCTGCTGTTTGTTTGGGTTGGGGACGTGTAAAAACACCGGAGAGTAGAGCATTTCTTTCTAAATTGAAAGCTCTTTCTACAGAAACTTACGATGGACCAATGAGATACCTGATCAAAAATGTAGATGAATTCTATAATAATGAAAAATCAAAGCTGATGTTTGTTGAAATTCGGGAAGCAGATCAGATTGCTCGTTTTGTAGAAAAGATGAAGAATATGGATATGGATGTCCAAGTTCATACCATGTATATTGAACGAATTGATGAAAACGGAGATATTATCAATAAGGTTCCGGTTGGAAATTCATCAGATGATCAGGCTTTATACGCCAACTTCCCATATGATCTTCTTTTCAAAAATGTGGATATGGAAAATGGTAGCAGCTTGGGGTTATCCAAGATTAACTTTAAGTCTTGGATTTGTAAAGATCTGTTCCCTTGGTTGGAACTTAATATTGTAAATCCAAAAGAATAACTAATAATAGAATCTATTTATATATCATATTCGTGACACCAAAAAAATATGTATATTGAAAGGAGAAAGAAATGTTACAAATAGGTGTAATTGGAATTGGAAATTGTGGAAATCAAATTGCAAAGTTGGCACATACGGAGGCAGGATGTGATGCGTTTGCTATCAATACATCCGAGAAAGATTTATCAACATTACCATCAGATATCCCTCGCATGGTTGTTGGTGAGACAGAGGGAACAGGCAAGGATCGGGATGTTGCAAAGCAGAGTTTAAAAATGAGTGTATCCACACTTACTCGTGAAGAGTCCTTCAGAGAATTCGTTTCAGGCAAAGACGTTATTCTTGTGATATCCTCAGCTGGAGGTGGCTCTGGTTCGGGAATGGCTCCAATTATGGTAGAGATTGGAAAAGAGGCCTTTAGAAACCAGGACGGATCATCTAAGATTGTTATTTTAGTTGGTGTATTACCGAAGTTATCTGAAGGAGAAAGTACGCAGCTTAACGCTATGCAGTATCTGCATGAGGTCTATGATGTGATGGATAATCCAACCTATATGTTGTTTGACAATAATAAGCTGTCAAATCTCACCAGTTACAAAGTTTTGGAAGAGGTAAATCGGGATATTGTGCGTGTTATCGAAATCATGCAGTGCAAGTTCAACTATGCAACTCCATATGACAGCATCGATGACACTGATATGCGTGTTTTACTCTCTACTCCGGGTCTGCTATTTATAGCTGGTTTATATGGGTTAAAGGAAAAAGATCTTGATGGAGTAACGATCGAAGACAAATTAATCGAAACCATCAAGTCAAATTCCCAGGTGGAATTGCAGCGTGACGGTGTTGTAGCTAAGACTGGTATCATTACTAACTTAGAGGAGCGGCTGAATGAAAAATTCGACACTCACATCGAAAGTGTCCGGCAGTTTGTCGGGGAACCAACTGAAGAGTTCTTACACACAGTGGTGAATTCTGACCGTGGAATGCCGAATAACGTATTCATTATTCTTGCAGGTTTGAGCAAGACTTCAGATCGCATTGCAAAAATCGAAGATCGCATTGAAGAAATCGAAGAGGAACAGAATGCAAAGGCAGCAAAAGTTGAAGGTCCGTCTATCGATCCAACTATGATTGACCGGTTAAATGCAAAACGCGGCTCTATCAAGAAGGATCAGCAGATTTCAGATGATAACAGCAAGGTAGGACTTGTGGGAATCTTTGATAAATTCAATATCTAAAGGTTATACATACTGAGAATGATGAAAAGTCATTCTCGGTATTACAAACCAGTAATAGAAAAAAGAAGAAGGAGGTTTCCTGTAATGTCAAAGAAACGAAGAATATATAGAGATGACAGAAGAAAAGATTTTCCGAGTTATGTTGAAAATTTTGCAGATGCGGATTTCGATTCATTTAAGAAGGAAAATAAAGGTTTCTTTAAGAAAAAAGAGATGCGAGAAGAATTTTATTCGGAGATGACCTTTGAGCTTCAGGGTACTATCGATTGGCTGCTGCGTAACGGTCATATCCAGGATCAGAATATACAGGAGATGAAGAAGAAGTGTTTTATGCAGTTCACATTTAGTGAAAAGAAGCAGGAGGAGAATAGATATGCAAAGTACCTCACTGCGAGAATCAAAGATGAGGGTACAAAATCAATTGAAAATATCATGTTCCTTCCGATCATTTTACACATAATGATCAGCGATATCATTCAGTATAATGAGACCAGGGAGGAAGCAGATAAATTTCTCCCACCAAATGAGCTGTTTGAATTATATAGCGTGATTCTCAAGAAACGAATGAAAAAGGCAACCAAGAAAGGTATCGAAAATGATGATTTGGTATTTGATCTTCTTGGTGTAATGCCGGTCCCAGAAGCAATTAAGTATTCCAGATTCTTCAGAATTCGTAGCACGTTCGATATCATTTACCGTTATGCGGAAAAGGATCCTCTTATTAATATAGGAAAGATCATTCCGTTTCTTTTCTATGAAGAAGATTTTCCACATGTGATCAGCTTTGCGTTGCAAGAGCGTAAATCCAAGACCAAAAACTTCAACGATAATCAAAAGAAGGTCTTTAATGATATCACCAATTTCGTTTTCAATGAATTGGAGGATATGCGAAAGGATCAGATTAAGGATATACTGACAGATTATGTGCGGGCAAGAAAGAAAGACGCTTCTGCAAATAAGGATGAGAATAGACGGTATTATATTTCATCCTTACCGGAGGACAAATATCCGCATATTTGTAAAGTAATTGAAAACCTCACCTATGACGATGAGGATAACAAGAAATACCTCTAAGAAGAAAGGAGTGCTTATGTACTGTATTGGCATAGAGATCGGTTCATCAGTATTAGATGAAGAGATTTCATTCGATTACAGTATGAGGTATCAGGAATTTAGATTTAGTGCTGGCGATTTGCAACGAAAAATCGCCAGCACTCTAAATGAAGAACCTTATATGCAGAATGATCCAGAAAACCTAGTAAGGTTTCTTGGAAGACAACCGATAACGCAAGGTTATCCAAATATTACAGCTACTGCATTTTATGTGGGTGTTGTTGGAAAAGGCTATGAAATAGGATCTGATAGGGGATCTTTCGTTCCGATGTTGGTGAAAAGTAAAAGAAATTCTCCACCACCTATTTTATGTTACTTGGTAATTGATAAAGCGGAATGGATACCGTACTACCTTGATACTTCAAAAGGTATCAATATATTGGAAACTTTCCACTACGACGGTAAAGATGGGATGTTACTTAGTTTTCCATCTTATGCGAGGACTGAAGGAACGGCAGAACGGTTTATGATCACAGGCTATAACCCAACAGATTCGAAGTATGGAAAATTTCCGCAGGAATTCCAATCATTTGAAATTTCTATATATAAAAATCCAGATTTAAAGGTTACCGCAACAGAATTGGAAGTTCCAGAACTTGATAAAAAATGGTTTTATGAACGATGGGATCATAAGCCAAAGAATTTACTACTTCGTATTACTCCGAAAAAGAAGATTCCATTTATCTATGCTGGATCTCTTCCCCGAGCAGAAGGTGTTATTATAGCAGCATCCCATATCAAATTAAATGGGGGATCTCGCATGGTTGTTGCGGGGAAAGATTATAAATATATTGAGATATCTGGAGTTGAGGATAGCAGAGATCCGAAATTAATACGACCAGAAGTTATTGACATCTTAAGACCTCATCTTAATGAAATAGGTGCAAGAGCAATTGGAATTATTGGAGATTTTCATATTACCCTTGCTGAATCTAAGATGTTGAAATTAAGTTACATCATTAAAATTATGAAGAATCCGGAAAATGGTTTCTTAAAAATGATGACCATAAAGTCAAATTAGATCTATATAATATCATAGAGAAGTAAAAAGAAAGGAGAACCAGAAATGGGAAAAGAAAGAAATATTCATGATATGACAGGGGTGGATCCTGTAAGACTGGTGACCAAGCACTTGACCAAGAAAGGAAAGTTAACAGGTGCGAGCAAGAAGGAGAAGCGAATCATTCGTGATGTGTGTCCGCACCATACTTTTACCCGAAAAGAAAATTTGCGTACATGGTTGGAGCCGGATGGAAAGAAAAGACTGCGTTGCCCGATATGTGGAGAATCATTTCCAGCTGCATATTTTGAGGAGCACGAGGTGCGTGAAAGAGTCCGCAGTGTAAAAGAGATTGCATCACAGGCAAAAATGCTTGCAGTTGCAGTTGGATCTGACAAAAGAACTGTGCAGCAGGTGTCAGAATTTAATCTACATCTTGGGATGTTCCCAAAATTATATGGTAACCTGGCTGCGATCAGTAAGAAGAAGGACAAGAATAAGAAAAAGAAAAAAGAAAAAAGACGCAATCGGGATCTCGGCGGCTGGGAGACGAAATAACAGGAAACTACCACAATGGGATAAAAGAGAGAGCTAAAGCTCTCTCTTATTTTTTGTTATTAATCTTCGGTCTCTGAACACCTATTCATATAATATATAAAAAGGAGGATAACATTTATTTGAAATAAAAAAGGAAGGGTGTGAACCTAGTTAAATGTCTAATTCTAAAACAGACGTAAAAATATTTTATACAGAAGATGATATCAAAAAAGTACAAACAAAATCAAATCTTTATCTTCAGAAATATGGAGATTTAGGAATTTTTCATCTATTAAAAGAAGTAATTCAAAATTCTTTGGATGAATATCATGATCCAGATTGTATCTATTACTTACTTAAGATACTAAAGGAAAAAGTAAAATTCGTGATAAGAATCACCCACGATGTTTTAACAGATCTCGTTACTGTAGAAGATTTTGGGAGAGGGATACCAGAAGATGATTATCCGGTTGATATAGTGGTTACAAAACTGCAGTCAGGATCCAAATTTTACAGGGATCAGGGTGGAGCAAGTAGTGGTGAGTTTGGTGTAGGTATCACTGTAACCAATGCATTGAGCTCAGAATTTACAATTACCACATTTCGTGAAGATTATTTTCATAAAGTGAGTTTCAGAAATGGTGAAAAGGTAGAAGATATCAAAGAACCGATCAAAAAAGGTAAAAAAGTACATGGAACAAGAGTATCTTTTAAAGCAGAGCAGAAGTATTTTGGAAAAGGCTCTAAATTACCAATGGATAAAGCAATTGATTGGTTAGAGGAAATCAGCTATCAAATGAATGATAACATCGTTATAGATGTTGCAGAATATAAAGGAGTAGAATTAATTAGTGAAACAAAGATTAAAAAGAAGCCATTTTCTGACCTTATTAAGAAGTTTATCACAGATGAAAATAAGATCGCTTTTAGTCCGGTATCCTTTGGGGGAATCGATACGCTGGAGGAATTTTTACCGAACGGGACATCGAGGGAAAAAACGGTAAACTTAGAATTTGCATTTGCATACGACACAGGTACTATGGATTCAGATTATGAATCTTTTTGTAATTTTACACGAACAGATGAGGGTGGTGTTCATGTAGATGCAGTAGAAGATGCGATCTGTAAATATCTCCAGAACAAGACAATCTCGAATATGTCTGATAGGCAAAAAGAAGCAACACCAATCACCAGACAAGATGTGAAATCTGGTCTAAAACTGGCAATCAATCTCTCTACAAATGCCCAGGTGCAATTCATGGGAAATGCTAAAAATAAGATTCAGAATGAAAATTTGAAGCCTGTTATTAGAGAAATTGCAAGAAAAAACATCGAGAACTATTTTGAGAAGAACCCTGCAAAATTACAAGTGGTAGAAAAGATCATTCGATTGAATGCTAAAGCACGTTTGGATATGCAAAAGATTAAGTCAGTAAAGATCCGCACATCATCTAATAGCTTTAATGATTTAGAAAACCCAAATCTGATTAAGTGTAACAATACAGGTTCTGCCTATAAAGAACTGCTTCTTATTGAAGGTAAAAAATCTGCTGCAGGCTCTGTAAAGAATGGTAGAGATCCATGGACACAGGCAATTTATGGCTTTCGAGGACAGACTAAGAATCCACTTAAATGTAGTAGAGCGGAACTGCTTAGTAATTTGGAATGGAAATATTATTTGGAAGCATTGCGCGTAAAACCAGAACCAGACTTTGATATTCGGAAGTTGTACTATTCTCTTATCGGTATTCTAACAGATGCAGATATCGATGGATACATTATTGCCTTGGGTATTGCAGCTTTCCATGTGGTTTGTTTACCGAAAATTATTGAAGCTGGAATTCTTTATCGGATTTATGCCCCACTGTACAAACTAGACGATCCAAATCACCCGTTTGTTGGATCAAAGGTAGAGTTGACGGAGCTTTATCTTAAAAATATTGGAAAAGAATATAAAATTCGTTCCATGGAAGATAAGGATTATAAAAAGCAAGAAGGAATGGCAGGATTTCTCTATAACACAATCAATTATCTGGACGTCTTGGGAGATGCAGTAGACTTTTATAAAGTTGAAACAGGATTGATTGAGATTGTAGCAGCAGCGTTGACTGCATCCGGGGTTGTGCAAGAAGGAAAAGAATACCCGATATTAACAGATATGTGGTATGATAAGCCAGATAAAGTACGAGATGTTATGCGGATCGTACAAGCGAAATATCCAGAGACAGTTTTAGAAGGAGACTTGATTCGTTCAGCAGTTGCAGGCCGTGGAATGTATACACTCCATTTGAATAATCGATTTATGAAACGAGTAGCAGATTTAATCCCTGTTTATCAAGATTACGGCTATAAGTTAGGTGTAAAAGAAAAACACTGTGAAGATCGTATTATGACAATTGGAGAATTCCTGTCCGATGCAAAACGTCTAGTACCTAAGACATTATCTCGTTTTAAAGGGCTTGGTGAAGCAGATGCCGAAGATATCTGGGAAACAACTCTAAATCCGGCAAATCGTATTATGGTGCGATTAACTTTTGATCAGTATGAACGAGACTTAGAAATGTTTAATAAGTTAAAGTCTGACAAGTTGATCTATAGAAGGTATCGTAGGAGCCTCATGGAAAATTACTCAATCCCTAGAGATGAATTAGATACCTAAAAAGGAGGTGATTAAAAATGGCAAAAAAAAGAAAAAGTGAGTATAATAGGGAAAAAGATGTAACAAAGATTGAGCAGCGACCATTCGAGACACGTAATATTGCAGAGATTGGTAAAGAGTGGTTACAACTCGGCGGAGCAAATATTAACATTGCAAGAATCGCTCCAAATATAATTGATGGATTAAGACCCGTATGGAGAAGAGCATTATTCTCTATGCATGAAGGAGCAAATCAGGGATTAAAGTTTAGAAAAGTCCAAGTTATTGGTTCAAACACCATGCTTTATCATCCACACGGAGATAGTTCAGTATTCAATGTAATTTATACCATGGGTCAGCCTTGGTCTATGAATATTCCATTCATAGACTCTCAAGGAAATTTCGGCAGTGCCAGCGGAGACGAACCTGCAGCTCCACGTTATCCTGATGCAAAGATGAGTCGAGAAGCAAATTGGATCTTCTTTTCGAATTTTAAAGACTCCAATGTTCCAATGCGTCCTACTTATAATGGAGAGTCGAAAGAACCCGATTATTTGCCGGCAAGAATTCCTATGGTTCTTTGCAATCCACAATTCAGTGGAATCGGTATAGGAGTGACTTCGAATATTCCACCATTTAATCCAACGGAAGTTGTTGATGCTACAATTAAGTTGATTAAGAATCCGAAAGCAAAGATTTTGTTACTACCAGATTCACCAACTGGTTGTAATATTGTAGACAATGGATGTTTCCAGGATCTTAATGACTATGGTTATGGTGAAGAAATAAAAGTTATGATGCAAGCAACCTACACCATTGATTATATCAAAAATATTGTAACAATAACGTCGTTACCTTTACAGGTGACAGTGGAACAAATTGTGGCGTCTATCATAGGAATGCGGAAAAATGGAGACCTGAAAGATTTGATCGATATTACCGATGAATCTAAAGAACTAAAAGTGAAATTGAATTTTGTTCTTAAATCTGATGCAAATCCAGATGAATTCATTGATCAGATACTAAAGAAGAAGACCAATCTTCGTAAATCATTTGGTGTCGAACTTCGTGTTATTGATGATCTGAAGCCAAGAGTTTGGGGGACTAAAAGAATTCTCTTGGAGTGGATTGAATATTACAGGGAATGCACCAGGGCAATTTATAATAAAAAGCTCATGGATGCAGTGACACAATATCACATGAATGAAATTTATCTTTTCGTGTTTAGTAAGGATAATCTGAGTAGAACGATAAAAATCGCAAAAAGTTCTAAGAATCGTGAAGAAATGGCAGCTCGATTTAAAGAGACTTATAAAATAACCTCTATCCAGGCTGACACCTTAGCGAAGCTTAGTGTACAAATGTTAAGTAAAGAATCCTATGAAGGATTTAAAGAAGCAAAAGTGACTTTGAATAAACTCATCGATAAATATGAAGAAATCCTATCCTCTGATGCAGCAGTAGATAAAGTTATCATTGCAGACCTCAAAGAATATAAAGAAAAATTTCCGCATCCAAGAAGATCTGCAATTATCAAACTTGGAAAAGATCCGGCAACGATTCCAAATACTATGCACCTTATAGGGATCAGTAGGGATGGGTATATCAAGAAAATTTCTTTAGAAGAAAGAAAATCAATCGGCTACGTTGGAAAGAGTTCACAGGTCATGGTGACCATGGTGAATAATAGAGACAACCTTCTCATCTTTGATTCAACAGGTAGATTGAGCAGAGTGGGGGTATCATCTATTCCAGATATGGATTATAATGAAATTGGTGTAGAATTAACGAGATACTTTACACTCGGTGGTACCCCAGTAAGTGTTTTCAACGAATCATCATTGAAAGATGATGATGGGGATGTTATGGTCATCACTGAATGTGGTATTGGAAAACGCATACGTATGAGTGAATTTGCGAAAATTAAAGATTATAAGACAGCGATTCAATTAAATGAGGGGGATTCCTTAGTTACAGCTTCACCATCAGGGGATGATGAACAGCAACTTATCATCTACACCAATTTTGGAGATGGAATTCGGCTAAAGGTAGCTGATATCAGAAGGCAGAGTAAAACAGCTAAAGGAAGTTCTCTTATCAAATTGCGTCATGGGGAGTCAGTCACAGGTGTATCCTTCTTAGAAGGTGGGTGTAATAAAATTCTTTATGTCACCAGCAATGGTAGAATGAAATTGACGCAGGAGAAATTCTTCCCATTGATGAATCGTAAAGATGAACCTCTCTCTTTAATTGGTTTAGAGGCAAATGAATGCTTGGTTGGCTTATCTTTTGTATCAAGTAAAGATTCTGTACGTGTTTATAGAAAGAAGTCAGAGCCTATTGATCTGGCAATAAAAGATATCCCAATTACTACAAGAGCAGCGAAAGCAATTAAGTTGGTTAAAATACCACGCGGTGATATAGTAACTGGATTTTCAGTTATGAGAAAGTAGAAATATATGAGAGGATTTAAATCCTCTCATATCTTGGTTAGAGGACGAGAATAACGTGATTGAAAAATTAAAGGAGGAAAAATAAATGTATAATCGAAATCAGGATGAATGGAAATTAACGATTGTTGCTACAGCGTTACTTAATAGTCTGGGTAAAGCACCTCTTATGTGGGAAGAAAGTGAATTTGGAAATCGTGCTATGTTGTGTAGATATTTACAAAAGGTCACCCGAGCAGTTAAAGACGGAGATATTGGTAAAGCTAATAAGTTTAGAATGGTGACTTCTAATCTTATCGTTACCGGAGATGTTTCTAGAACATATGCAGAATTGGAAAAGGAAATAGAAAAATTTATTGAAACGAATTTACAAAATCCGGTTACTGTAGAAGATGTGATAGAAGCCTGGGATGCTGAAGCAGTTGCAGAAAAACATATAGCACATTGCACCGAGTGCTCCGTAGAGGGTAACTTTTATATTGCAGATGTGGAAGAGATAATAGCATTAGATCAAGACTTAAGAGGTACCTATAATTCAATCGCTGCTGATCCAAATGTAGTGAAAATGATATTAGGGAAATATAGACACTTTGTAATATTTATGGCGAGTAAATACAGAGATAGAGGATTATATGCATACGACCAGTTCTCGCGGTTTTTATCTAGTAAGGTAATAACCCCGTTGGAGAATTTTATGAAAAATAGTTCTATAGAATGTTAACAGGTAATAATTCCAGGTACATCAGTACCTGGAATTATTACCACCATGCTTTCTTGTTGAAGGAAGGCTTGTATTTCAGCCTAAAAGTAAACTTATAAAACGCCGAGAGAAAGATTCGAACTTTCGGGGGCTACTTTATTCACCCCGCCACATTAGCAGTGTGGTGGTTTAAACCAACTCACCCATCTCGGCTTAGTGGGTAGGGCAGGAGTCGAACCTGCGGTGTTTCTTTGTGGGGGATTTACAGTCCCTTGCCTTCGCCACTAGGCCACCTACCCATTTCTATTAAAGGAGCGGGTCAGGATTCGAACCTGAGATGTATTGTTCGTAGACGCTTCTGCTTCCACTAAGCCATCAGCCACTCGGCCAGCCCGCTCATTTTTTATTACTTAAATGTATATACTTATATTTTTTTATACGGTATAGGTTGTATAAGCCTTAAAAAATATCAACCTCTTCTTATTAAAATCTTGTTTGAGGTTATAATAATTTAAAAAGACAGTTGATTAACTAAATACATAGGAAAGGAGTAGCAACATGAGTAAGATAAATGCTCCAATAGAAGAAGCAAGTGGAGTAGGTGCTATGATGCCGATTACATATCCGTCTGGCGTTATGTCAAAGGTAGTTTCAAATGAAACGGTAGATAGATCTTTTGAATCCTTTATTCTTGGGGATGAACTGGAATGTGAAGAAGAGAATACAGATAATGGTGTAGAAGGAGAGGTAGATACATTTGAAGATCCAGTTGGTAATCTTCTTAAAAAGTCTGGGATTGAAGATGTTGTGGGTAAAGTGATAACAGAGAGTGCAGATACCTACGTAGAAGATGCGGATGAAGAAGAATTCTTCATGGAAGCAGCAGCGATTGATGATGACATGAAGGATACCATTAAGATATTAAATGAAAAAGGATATAAAACAAAATATTCTTGTTCTGGTCATCCGAGTGCTCGTCTTAAGAGTGACGGTCTTCGTGATGGAGTAAAATATGGGAAGGTCTACTCAACTGCTAGAGTTGTGTTCTCGGAGGTGTATGAGTTTCCAAATATTCCGTCAGGTTGGAAACGTAAGATTTTAAATGATGAGAAAGATAAACAAAAGACCGTAACTGCAATTTATGTGAAAGGTCCAGTCTTTAATATTATGAAGGGGTTACCGAAAGAGCAGTTTAGTAAATGGAAAGCAAAATACATGGATTCCCTTCGTAATTGGGCAAAATCTTTACCGAATAAAAAAGATGTCAAAGAAACAGAAAATAAGAAGATTGCTATGGAATCAGTGAACGATCTGGTTAACGATGTAATGGAAGAAGCTTATGTAGCCGTTATGTTAGATGGGTTATTATAAGATAATTAAGAGGAACGGAGTTTCCGTTCCTCGTTTTTCTTTAGATCTCGACACCTTCGATCGCTGCTCTTGCCTCCAGGACAGCCCGGTATTCAGACATACTTTTTAACTGCAGGTCGTAAATGCTGCGCGGACATGATGGTTTGAAGTTAATTTCGCCGCGGTCCCATTTGCCTAACATTTCCTGTAATTTTCTTTCTCTAATTTCCAGCTGCCGATATTCGGCCACAAAGCGATCTTTGTAATCGTCACTTTCCATAAGTTTGGCAGTATCTGCCAATGTTACTGGTGTTTTATTTTCATGCATAATATGCACCTCCTTTTAATTTTTTGTACATCTTATAGATTTCTAAAAAATTGGGTTCCAGATTTCTGAATTGATATAATATTTAGGTGAAGAAAAGAAAATTACATAAGCGCCTACTGCTAAGTGTAGGAGAAGGAGAATAATATGCTTAGAAAATTCAGAGAACTGGACACGGTAACAAAGGCAATGATCGTTATGGTTGCTATTTATGGTGGAGAGACAGCAGCACAGACACTGATTTATCGTGCTCATCTTAAGAAAATAGAGAGCGATTACCGTGAAGCTTTGGAAAAGGCAAATCTATCAAAGCCGCCAGTAGGAAAGGAATGAGAACAAAAAAAGGAGGGTGCTATACCTTCCCTCCTTTTTTCTTATCTTTTTATCCTTCTTTTTTATTTTTTAAAATACAGATATATTATCATAGTGGTGGGAGAGAAAAAAAATGTAGAAAGGAGATAGTGTAATGGATGATGATAAAGATGTGTATAAGGGAATAGCGGCGAGACTTGCACAATTTTTAACCGTTGCAAGGACTGTTATCACAATGGAAGCAATTTCTGATGAAACGTTTGATGCGTCTGCAAATTACCTGGAAGGAAAACTTGATAAGATCGCTGAAGGAAAGAAGAAATATTTTGATCCTGAGAAGTTTTATAGAAACAGAAATGTTTTAAAACAGCTTTCAAACGATTCCAAAAGGAAGAACTAATGAAATATTTAGTTTATATATTTTATAACCATGACCGGGAGATAGAAGCTCACACATTAGATGTGAAATTAGCAAATACCTTTCGAGCCACAAGATCTAAAACCTATTATATATTTAAAAGTCTAAAAATGAATGAATACCAGTATCGAAGCTTTTTATCCATGTACAACAAGCAAATGATATTTATGAATGTGCTGACGGATGGGGTAGAAAGCTTTAATTTTCCCACCACATATCTGGAAGAACTGGACCTTACGAAAGAATGTGAAAGAGTTTATGATGAATTGCTTTTGATAGAAAAAGAGATTAGATCATTTCCTCTTTCAGATATAATATTAGAGCATTTTGAACGAGTGGCTTCCTACTTACACAAAGATTATGGAAGGTTTGGATTTTTTAACACGTTCAATATTTTTATCACTACCTGGAGAGATAAAATGTTATAATTCTCACAACCAAGTAGATAAAAGAAAAGATCAAGGAGGCAATAAAAACATGGCAACAAAGAAAAAGAAAGACAAGAAGAACAAAAACAAAAGTTTTACAAAGATGCTGAAGCAGCATTGCGAAGATATCAAAGTACTGACGGCTGATGGGGAGGAAACTCTCAAACACGTAACAGAAGACTCCGTAAACGGGATTACGGCAACAACAACAGAAGGTGTCATCCCGGTAGATGTAAATGAAGCAATGGAGAATTCAGTAGCTTCAACAGAGATGGTTATGACTACTTCTTTTGCAAAGGCATCCTACAGCACATATGAATTTGCATTGAAGTATAAGTCAACGAAACAGACCATGTTGCTTTATCTGGAAGCGGATGATATGGATTTTTTCCTGGATGGAAAAATACCTATGCTTGATGGGTTAAATGAGAAGAGTAATATCGGCTTAGTAATGAACAAGATGCCGGCAAAAATCCAAAACCGTCTGTCTGCCTGGTCTGAGATGGATGATGGGGAAGAATTATTTATCCTTAGAATTCCGGATCTCATATTTTTCTATGGACAAATTAAATCTGGCGAGGTGGCTTTAAGCAGAAGATTTGATCTAGTCGTGCAGTTTATAAAAACAGAAAAAGGATTGCAAAAGTTGGCAAAAAATAACAAACGTGCTTTTTCTGAGTGCATGGATCAAATGGTGGCAAGCAGTGTCGAAGTCCTCCAGGCGTATGGTGCAAGTTGTGTGCATCTTGCAGTTGATGATACCATCTTTGGTATTGGAACCAACTGTGCAGAATATGCAGATGTATGGTGTAAGAATCTTATGAAAAATAATGAAAAATCATTATTAAAGAGAGTTGTTTTCTGTGCTGCAGATTCCATTACACTCTCGACATTCGGTGGACAGCTGATTAAATTTGTGACTGGTAAAGACGGGTTCAGTTTCATCTAATAAATAGGACGCTTAGGTTTTGAACCTGGGCGTCCTTAAAAGGAGAATAATTAATGAATAAGAAGATCAACCCAAATAAAGGTGTCCCTTTCATTCACAATAAACAGGAACTGCAAGAATATTTAAACCCAATATATATCATCAACGATTATTGGGTGTCGAAAGAAGAATACGAAGGATTTCAAAATAGAATGCGCAATATTGTGCGCGCAGCTGTGAAACACAAAGAACAAAGAGAGTACGAAGTAAAATTTAAGTTCTATAAAGATGATGAAAAGATTCATACTATGCAATTACGTCGTTTTCTAATTAACGTTTATGCATGGTATGGATTTTATGAGATCTATGGGAATGAAGGTGTAGTTGATGATACCTTTATTATTTATCCTGAGAATATTCCAGATATTAACGAATGGCTATATTACAAAGTAGCACAAGTTTTGGAAAGTTTTGATGTGGTGCAGGATAGTATCAATCAAGTGTTAGCAGATACCACCCATATGTTAAATTCAATATCGCTTGATTTTTCTATCATTATGGGATTACACTTTGATGAAACAGATTTTATTGCCTTGTTTAATGAACCAAGTATACGAGAAATGATAGAATACTCATTTACTGGTTTACAGCCATCTGAAATTGAAGCAAAGATGGATGAGATGGAAATAAAGTTGGTTGAATATTTGAAGGCAGATCCAAAAAACCCAATAGGTATTATTTTAAGAAATAAATCGGGTATCAAGACAAAACAGTTGCGAGAGTTGTTGTTAGCAGTTGGCTTGCGACCTGGTATTATGGGTAATGAAACAGTTCCGTTGCCAATTCAGAATGCATATGCGATTGGCGGATTGGATAGACCATCTTATATGTATATCGATGGTTTGGGTGCTCGAAAACCTCTACTGGCAAATAATAAAGATATGGGTCCTGTGGGGTATTTTGGTAAGAAGGTAAATATTGCCACCAGAACTTTGGAAGTCAGTACTGAAGTTTTAAATTGTGGTACTAGGTATTACGTACCATATGAGATAAAATCAAAGAGACACTTAAAACTTTTAGTTGGTAAGTTTTTCTTTGATGAGGAGATAGGTGATATTAGACCGATTGCTTATTCTGATAAGCATTTAATCGGAAAGAAGATAAATGTTCGTTCGGTTACTACCTGTGCTTGTGGCAATAACAAAACATGTGCAACTTGCGTCGGGACTTCGATCAATTTAAATTGGGATATTCCTGCTGGCTTTGGTACATTCTTAACAGAAGAATGGGCTAAAGTTGTTGAACAGGATACACTATCTACAAAACACCTATTGACAACAGACTCCGAAGAAGTCAAGTTCTCCAAAGAGTTCTATAAATTCTTTAGATTAGATGGAGAGGAAATTACGTTACTTTCTGGAGTTGCAGGATCAAAGGATCTATCTATTCGTATCGATCCTGAAGATATCGTGCGAGTTGAGGAGTTTGATCCTGATTCAACGTACAACACGTTTATTAGTACAGGTTGTTTTTATATCATTAACACAAAAACGAAAAAAGAAATCAAAGTTATGACAAATGATGATAGAAAGGTTTATATCCGTACAGAAACATCTAAGATGATGAGTTCTGAAGGTATTATATCGTTAAAAGATATCGACGAAAATCAACCGCTGTTTGAAATCACTATTGAGAATAGTGAGTTAACAAAACCATTCTATGATCTTATGAGGATTCTTGATACTGAAAAAAGAGATCCAGAACAGAAGACAATCGAAGGAATTTCTCAAGCATGTTTAGATATTTTCGTTCGTGCTGGCCTTACAGTTCCGATTGTATCAATTGAGTTTACACTCAATCGTATTTGTAGAAGACCCGACGATGTCAGAAAACGTCCAAATTTCCGTAGAAGAAAAGAGCCATACCATTTTTATTCGGTATCTAAGGTGCTCGAAAATAACGGAAGTGCTTTGATTGGACTTATATTTGAACAGCTGCGCAGACAAATTACCAAAATGGATTTTATCGATCGAACCGATACCAGTTATATTGATCCGATGTTCAATGAATGGGTATCTATGGAACCGTTCTTAAGACACCGAGAATCAATTCAAAGAGATAGAGAGTCGAATTAACGGCTCTCATCTTCGAAAAGGAGGTATTATGAATTTTTTCGTAGAGTTAAAAATAAGAGAAAACCCGATGGATATGAGAGAGTTAGAAGAGGGGTGTGTCGGCTGCCTATTTTCAAATACGGGAAGTAGAGTGGATGATACACTTCTCTGGACTGAAGGAACAATTCGTTCCTTCATCACATCAAAGGCTTTTTTAGAGGGATACGCATTTACCTCAGCAATTAAGGATATCTTCCACTGGTCAATTGCTTCTGAGTTTACTTTAAGCACCAGGTATCAGAATGTAGTTAGCCGCTTACACCAATCCGATAATATTGAAGTACACCCACTCTTGGATGGAAATGGGATTATGGAATTATCAAGATTACCAGAGATTGTGGTTTCGTATGACAAGATGATGCTTTACATTCCAAAGGCTATACCAGGACCAATGGGTCAGGCGACGAATCCTAACGCATACCCAATCCCGGTATTTAATACAAATTCAGCAAGAGTAGATGTTGTTCCCCCGAAAGGACATCTACTTTATAGCAAGTTAACACAGGGAAATGCTATTATTAATTTTATTAATGCTTACAGTAATTATGGACTCGGCTTTAAACAAACCTTTTTATGCACGTCTATGAATCTTGAAGATTACATTGAATGGCTGAAGCCTTTTGATCTTATATCAATCGTCTATTACAGTACAGTAGGCATCAATGAAATGCGAAATATGTTGCGGAATATTTTTGAGAACAAGAGAGAGAATACAAAAGTGAATATTTTTTATATGGAAGATGATGTCACGTTGTACAATATTAACCTGATGGAAGAGAGCATTGCTTTTCATCGATTCGTTTCATAACTAAATTGAATAAGACACATTCTTAATACAATTCAAACGAGAGGAGATTAAGTGTGTGTCTTATTTATTAGATGAACTGCGATCTGATAGCGCAGTAGGAGAGTTATTTGAAACCAACTCAGTGGTAGATTCGTATAAGACAGGTATTGCAGTCTTAGATTACATGCTGGGTTATATTGTAGATGTACATGACGATGATGGAAATGTGATTGACTCTTATCCAGCGTTAGGAATAAACGGTGGATGTAACTTTGTTGATATCGGAAAATCAAGTACTGCAAAAACGTCTGTATTGCTTTTTTTGGCTGCCTCGATTGTACGACCGTTTGATAACGGGATGTTGATACATGTTGATTTGGAGCAGGCGATGAATCTGACCAGAGCACGTACAATGACAAGATTTACAATTAAAGAAATGAAAGGAAAATATGTCCTTAGACAAGAGAAATGTACTTTAGATGATCTTAAGAAGATGATCATGAAGATCTATAAATTAAAGACTTCAAACCCGAGACAATTTCAGTATGATAGTGGGAGAAAAGATGAATTTGGAAATCCAATTATTATGTACCAGCCAACAGTATTCATCATTGACTCAGCACCTTCTCTTACAATAAAACTGAATGAGAACGTGTCAAAAGAATGGGAGAAGTTGGAAGAAATTATGACTCAGACAGAGAGAATGCGGCTTACTGGTGAAGTTGGTAGATTTTATACGGATATCTTACCATATCAAAGGGCAGCAAATATCATCATATTTACAATCAATCATATCAAAGTAAATCCACAGATGGGTATTGTAAAGAGCGCTTCTGAGTTGTTATACCTAAAGCAAGATGAAGCTCTACCAATGGGCAAAACATTCCAATATATTGCTCACTACATGATTAAACATGTAGCAATTGGAGCTATGAAGTTTACGATGGAAGACGATGGATTTGATGGATTTGGTATTCGTCTTGAGATTATCAAAGCAAGATCAAATCAGGCGGGAAAAACACTTGATATTATTTATGATAAGGTACGTGGTGTACGACCAATTCGTAGTAACATACATTTTGCAAAGGAAAACGGGTTAACCGCTGGAAATCGGAATGCAACATATTTCATCGAGGCGAAAGATAAGAAATTTAATATGCGTACTGTAGAAGAATTTTTCTCTGAGAACAAAGAGATGTATAAAGTTATGTACGACCATATTATTCCGGCGTTACAAACAAAATTATCACATGTGAGACCGGAGGAAATGAATATTGATGAGGAGTTAATGGCTTATTAAGAAACATATGACAGTTTAGCTTTTATAAAATCTAAACTTGAATGGTGAGATAGTTAGAGAGGAAATTTAGGTGGAGGAAATAATGTCGATACCGTGGGTATTTATTGAAGTTGCTTGTACTGCCATTGTAAGTGGATTAGTTCTGTTTGTAGAGAAACGATTCCATATTGATTGGGCTTGTGCATTGGTAATTTTTCTTGGTCTTTATGGAATTTTAAGGATCTGGAAGGAATGTGTAACGGCAACATCGATAATATTAATTATCATTTTACTTTTTGATATCTACAAAAGATTTAAGGAGTTTTATAAAGAATATAAGGATAAATGCAAGTGAGAAGTTGATTTGACATTGATTTTATAAGATCAGTTTTATACTGATACTATCTGACCCACCATGCAATTCCAGCATCAGGGAGTCGAAGACTACTATTTTTAATTAAAAGAGATAAAAAAATCTATTTGGAGGAGTTTGTCATGTCATTAGAAAAGGAAATTAAAAAAATTTCTTCTACCACAGCAATCAATGATATTTGTAAGCTGTTTGATAAGAAGAAGATCAAATATGAAGCATCACAGGCTGAAATAGTTGTACATGGCAAGAAAAAGAAAGAGATCAAGAAGTTGATATCATCCCTCAAAATAGATAAGATTGATGTCGTCTTAGATATCGTAGAAACAAAAAAGAAGTTGTATATTCGTCAGAGGATAGCTTAAGGATCATTGGCATCAGGAAAATCCTGATGCCATTCCTTTTATAAATCCATAATTGTTAGTTTCTTTTTCTTATTTTTCTTGTGTTTTTTATTTTTCTTTTTTTTCTTTTTCTCCCATTTTTCTCGATCTTTTGGTGAAATTGTTTCATCGCGCCATGCATCAATTGCTGATCTGGTTTTACCGTTTGAATATGTCCCAAATAATACCCTTTGACCTTTTTCAGACATCGCAACATCAAGCAGCTTTGTACCAAGTTCGAATAATTCATTTTTCTTTTTTCCCATGATAGTTCTCTCCTTTCATATAGATACTATATCAATCTGAAAAAAATCGGGTTCCAGGTTTCTAAATTGATATAGTATTTAGATGAAGAAAAGAAAATTACATAAGCGCCTACTGCTAAGTGTAGGAGAAAGAAGGATAATATGAGAATGAGATTAAGTGAAACAAAAGGAAAAGTAACTGTTGGTTCAGAGGTGGGTCAGAGAGCAAAAAATAATTCAAGTGAAAATTATAAAGATATAGAATCAGACTCATCAATGACGATAGAGGAGGCGCGAAACTTTTGGGATGAGCTTTTCGCTGAAATTCCTCATTAGGAAGGGCTTGCCCTTCTTTTTTTTGGATTATTAAAAGACATGGTAGATTATTTACCATGTCTTTCGTTATATTCTAAAGCCAAAATGCCACAGTTACAATAATCTTTCGTAACATTTTAGAAAATGTTCTTGAGATTTTGTTCATGAGTGTTTTGATTCTATTCGGATGTGCCACGTTAGTATCCAATTGTGCCACCTTTAAAGATTTTTCACTTATAGATGCGTTGATATCTCCATGGAGATGTTCCATCTGCTTAATAAGTTCATAATAGCGATCGTAGCAATTATTTCGACCGGACAGCACATTTTCAATATACCGAATAGCTTCTTCACGTGGCACTTCTTTTTTTGCTCCCAATAATTCCGTGATCTGTTCTTCAAAATCTTTAATAGCAAGATCTAAATTGTCTGCTTCTTCTTCGAATTTATTTAATTTCCCCTCCTTGTCAATTTTCATATTGATAAGTTTTCTGCTGCGTTTTGTAAATTGCTCAATGGCATTTGCATATGTCTTATTAATCTTTGGCATGTCAGGAAATAAAATTACTTTTGGAACGGAGTCTGGATCATTTTTAATCTGTTCCTTTAAATCTTTTAACTTTCTTTTTGTATTTCTCTTTTCTGTAATCAATGCAATATCACGACTCAAAGATGAAATAAAACTGTTCATATATTCTATGATAGACTGAAAGATCCGTTCAATTGTATTAACCACATCATACACACCTTCCATGAAGGCATCTTCTATAGAATCCGATGGGAGTGCAGCCTCCATATTTTCAAAAAAACATAATTCTCCCCAGATTAAGTCAAGTTCATTCATCTCTTTCACCTGTCCTTTCCTGTTTTATATCCTTGTTCAACTTCATATTTAGGAACCTTTATAAATTATTTTATTTGATTTTTTCCATAACGGTAAAATAACCTAAGAATTTAAGGAGGAATTGAAAGTATGGGTGAAGAAAATGAATTGGTAAAGATGGTTGGATGTAATCACATTCCAGCTATCAACGTTCTTACTGAAGATGATTTTAAGGAGCGTGCAGCATCAGTACTCCAAATTTTAGAAAATGTAATAAGTAAAAGTTTTGGAGCATATGGTGCACCAACTATTATCTCGAATTATCCATATCGGCACGCTACAAAAGACGGGTATACTATTGCACGTAATGTAGAGTTTTTATTCCATGAGAATGATGAAATTGATCGTGTGATTGCTTTATTTGCGGTTGAAATTTGTAGTAGATTAAATTACACCGTGGGTGATGGAACCACTACAGCTATTGTTGCAGTAAACCAGCTTTATCAGTCAATGAAAGAGCTTTTATGTAAGTACGACATCCGGCCGCGTGACTTTTTAAAAATTATGAAAGAAGTCTCAGATACTATAATCGAGAAGTTAAAGACAAAGGTAACTCCTATCACAGATGCAAATCTCGCGGATATGATTTCAAAAGTTGTATATATCTCTAGCAATGGCGATAAGGAAATTACCTATAATATTACCAGAGCGTATTCAGAGCTGGGAGCTCCTAGTATTATGGTAAAATCGACAGATGAACAGACAAATATTAGTTTGGAGATTTTAGAGGGTTACCGCATCGGCGCTATGCTTGGATCAAATATTTACATCAATAATGATGAGAAAACAGCAAAACACAAAAACGTGGATGTTATTATGTTTGATCATAAGGTAACTGAAGATGCATACCGTCACATCCTTCAACCACTTTCCACGATGTCAAAGGATCTTGGGAGATATCTGGTTTGTTTAGCTCCTTGGTATGATGAGATCTTGTTAACTCGAAGAATTCAGAGAGATGTTCAGGCAGAAGTAGAACGGACTGGTAGTTCTTCCCTCATTATTATGAGTTGTGAAGCAACAGGGGCAAAACATAAAAAACAGATGGCAGATCTTGCCATGCTGCTTAATACTACCTTGATTGATAAAGGGCTAGAAGATGATATGATCGCTCTCATCCAGGAATTTGGTAATTTGCGTAAAGTTATCAATATGGATGAGCGAAAGATTCAGGGTATCAATGTATACCTCGGAGAAAGTTTTGAACGGTATGAATACAGAAATGAAAAGGATTACCAGAAGATGTTAGAAACAATTCCTGAAAATGATAATCGCAGGGTTAATCTAACGAAGACTTCTTTGATGAGGCTTGGGTTTGCCAGAGAAATGGAAGCAGGTATGAAATCGACGAAGTTTGTTCTACGTGATTACAATGAGGACATGTACAACCGTTTTGTAAAAGATGCGAAAGATCAGCTGAATGAAACTGTTAAAAAATATGCATTAATTGGAACCCAGACCCAGGAAGTTTCGGATGCACAAGAACGTTATACAGCATTGAAGTTAAAAACTGCTACGATTTTGGTTGGATCTGATTCTGAACTTTCTAAGGGGTATACCAAGGATTTGGTTGTTGATGCTGTTCATGCTGCAGAATCTGCTTTTCGTCACGGATGCGTACAGGGTTGTAATCTCGATCTCATTCTCTCTATCAAAGAGTGCGTGAAAGAAGAAAAAGATCCACTTCGGTTGGATATTATGGACAGAATGCAAAGAGCATTTATGGGGGTTTATCAAAAAGTACTGCAGAACGCATTTGGAGATGTTAACATTGACATTGCGGATATTAATGATCCTGAAGATATTATCAGGCAGCTCGGTAAACTGATCGATGTATCTGATGAATCGATGAGTGATGATCTGAATATTGTTGCTGAAACGATCTTAAAGAGAAAGGAAAGTGGAGAGGAACTTATCCCGCTCTCAAATTTCATTATAACCCTAAGCATATTACAAGAGAAAGTATTTGATCTGGAGGGGCAGAAATTTTCAAAAGATATCATTAACTCTTTCCAAACAGACAGTGAGATTTTAACAGCTATCATTGATCTCCTTGGATTACTGTTAATAGGAAATCAAGTACTCTTGGCAGGTTATAACCGAGAACACTAAGAGGTGTATATGTATCAATCAGTAGAACAATTTTTAGCGGCTCCTTTCGGGGAGCCTGAAATAAAAAGTAATGACTTTGAACGAAAGTACAAGGATCTCACAAGTCATAAAAGAATACGGATTCATGGATATATGGAGCATGAAAAAACTTACTGGTTACATTTGAAGGTAGGATCAGATACCAATGATAAGCAGTATTATGATGTCGTTTTGTTATTTTTTACAGATGATACTGAGAAAGAGAAGGAGAAGTCATTTCGGAATTATTATGTCAAGTTTTTTTCAAATTCTCCTTCATTTATTTATAATTATGCAGCGTTATATAAACAGGAAGGGTTTTTAATTGAAGAGCTCTTTAATAAATTAGATCCAGAATACGCAGATAAGATGCCAGAGAAAAGAAATCCAGGTAATAAGTTAAGCTATGATAAAAGCATATATTCTTCTTGCCGTTTTTTACAGGATAATCGATTATCTGCATTTACCAAGAATGGGTTAGCCACTTTTCAATATCGTAAAAAGTTTGATCGCTTTTTTCAAGATATTAAAGATTTCTCAGAGATCAAACTTTCACAGGATATGTTTAAAATAAATAAAGATGTTAAGAGAAAAGAGCAAGAAAAAAAAGAAGAGAAAAAGAAGAAGAAACCGCGAAAATCTGTTGGAAAAGGTATCCAGGTAAAACAAGCAACAAAATCTACACGCACGGATGTTAAACCAACAAGCGTTAAAGTAATAAATGCAAAGAGTGGTTATGGTAAAATCACTCCATCGCGCCATGTGGGACGAAAGAAAAAGTGATATATTATAGTCATGAGCGTGAATAAGGGTAGGTAAAGGAGCACACAGAATATGAAAACACTTACAACCCCAAGACAAATCCGGTTTAATGCTATTCCACCGGATAAACGGGACGATAAAGTAATACGAAGAACTATCCTTTTAGATGCTAACGGGGGGTCTAAAAGTGAAAAGACAAAATCTAAGAAACAAACTGATCCACTCCTAAAACGAGCACTTGCAACAAAAACTATTCAGTTAGATTTTACTGGATATAACGCTGAACAGTTAAAGACACTGGATCGAGAAAAGATCAAAGCTGAAATTAATACCTGGAAACCGAAAGCAAAAGAAATTATGTTTGATGCTAAAGGGCAGGTGTTTTATTGCTTTTTCGACAAAGCACTTAATACAAAAGGTCTCTCAGTATATAATGAATTTTTTGTTAAGAAAAACAGTTTTGAGAGACATTTGGTGAAGACAGCAAAATATTTAAATTACTTCGTCAATAAGTTTGATACAGATAATGAACTGATTACCGCTTATGCGAAGTTAAAATTCGCAGTAGACAAATACAAGATGTATGATGCATCGAATCCCCATGCCTTCATAGATCTTATTTATGAATTGATCTTCACTCCAACAATGTGTGAAAAAATCTGCCGCATGGTAGACGTGAATTACTTAGATGACATCGAAAGCGGTAGAGGAAAGTACAAAGCTGGAGGGAATCAATATACAAAATCTTTAGAGTTCACCAATGAGCATCAAAAGATTTTACTTCGTATCTCTGTCGGAATGCGAATCGTGTCAGTTATTATGTACCACTATTTCACGGTCAATGGGATTAAACCAACAGAGTTAGAAAATAGACAGAAGATAACGATTGTGTATGATTTCTATCATCCGTTGTTTAAGTTACTTTCTGGAGAAGTCAATATGTTTAATAAACTATTTGTCTATATTCAGAGAAAAGTAATTGACAGCAGCTATCATAATCAAAAGATTTTTACACAAAGAGAAATTCTTGGTGATGACACATATACATTAATCGAAAGATTTATAAAAACTTCTATTATCACCGATAATATGGTGAAATATGAGTTTAACTGTGTATGGGACCCAAGAAAGAAGAAGTATAAAGAGAACATTATTGGTTTTAATAAAACTATAATGAAATATCAGTTATACTATTTCTTGAAAGAAACGTACGGGAAGACATTAGCTGAAGCTACTAATACGATTAACTCAGAAGGGTTATCTGGGGCAGATAAAATGGAAATGAATCTTACCAAATTAGATATTGGTATCTTGAACCAGGCTGAATTGAATGTAGAATATACAATGAATCGTATCCAAAAACAACAAGATGTTCCATTAACAGATGAAGAAATACAATATTATCGTGATAATCATTATCCATCCGATATCCAGGTGCATTTGGTACGATCTCATTATTCTCGCTACTTTTCATCTTATCGGGAGGAAAATCTTCTAAATAGAAAAGAGTATAATATTTTACTCTTAATTCTAAAGAAACGGTTACTGTTAGAAAATGGTTATGGCTCTGATGATCTTGGCGAAAATGTTTACCTTCCATATATTCTTACGGGAAATTTGGAGGGAAAGGCAAATATTAAGCCATTGAAGGATGCAGAATTAAACAGTCAATTAGAACAAGATCCGATTTATGATTATCTGGTGAATGTGAAATATAAAGAGTTGGAAGAGCTCAAGCCAGGTTATATAAAGGGTATAATTTCTACTTTCATTGGTTCTAAGTTCACCTACGTGTGTTATGAAGAACCGAAATTGACGGGACAATTAATTGATGCACCAGCAGCACAATTAGCAAGTGAGCTATTACGTTTCTTATGGAAGATTTAAAAACTACAGCGGTGGGCAAATCAGCTTCACCGCTGTTTAAAATTATTTAAAAAGGAGGCATTATGGGTAACCAAATAAAAAGTGGGGTAGATGCAGCATTTAAGCAATTTACCAATCCACAGAATCTCACAGTCAATTTCTTAAATCAGGTGGTTAATTCCGGCTATACGAAAACTTTCATTAGAAAATTCTTATTAGATCCGGTTGCAAAAAGGTTGATACCATCACGAAGATTTACTTCATGGTATGATATTGCAATGGCACTATACACCTTGTATAGAATGGATCCAGACACCTGTATAGAGCACGTTTTGGTGAAGTATGATAACACGAGAATGAAGAAACGAGTCGAGAAAGGTTGGGAGAAAGGTCAAGCTTACTATATCTATGAATTAGAAGATAAGATAGATTTAGTTAAATTAAAAGGCGGATATATTCTCTTTACTATTGAAAGTGAAGCTGCGAAATCGAGATATGAAAGCAGCACTAATATTCTTACTATACATTTCTTTCCACCATTTAGTGGGTTAAAGAAAGAATTTGATAAAGTTTATGAGGAAGTTGTTTACCATTTTGGAGATGGTCTAAGAAACGAAAGACAACGTATGGTGAAAGTTATCAATTTTTCTGATAAGCAGAATGCTGGCCGTATTCATCCAGTAATGTGTACCGTTCCAAAGACTATCATTCTTGATCATGTACAGTGCAGTATCGATTCCATTTTATCAGCTGTTAAAAAATCCGATTCAATCTCAAAAGATTTTGAGATTGATAAGACAACTGGGGTACTTTTGTATGGCCCACATGGTACCGGTAAAAGTACCATTGCAAGATATCTTGCAATGGAATTAAAACGTGTTTTAATTCTTACCAACGCACAGACACTTCCTATGGCGTTGAGTTATATTCAAGATCGCGCTGGTGATGATGAAAAGTATGTTATCCTTTTAGAGGACATTGATTTTGCATTTGTAGATCGGCGTAGGATGAAAAAGGACAGTCATAAAATGCAGACGGATATGATGCAGCAAACAGATTTACTTTTTCAGATTCTGGATGGTGTTCTGGCATCATCGAATTTTATGGTAGTTGCGACTACGAATTATATTCAACGACTAGACCCAGCGTTAATTAGAGATGGAAGATTTGATTTTAAAATTGAGGTTATGGGCCTGGAATATGAACAAGCAAAGAAAGTATGTGAAAGATTTGATATCAGGCCAGAAGATATCCGTTTATCAGAATGGTTAACACCGATTAATCCAGCTTCGTTACAAACTGTTATCTTGAAATATAAGACTTCAAGCGGAGCTGCATCTTTCGAGATTCCAGAACCTACCAAAAGATATGAAGAGCTAGAAGAGGAGGACAGTGAAGAGGAAGAATCAGAAGAGAATGATAAAACTGATAGCGAAGATTCTGAAGAAGATGACGATTCAGAAGAATAAGTTTTTATATTTCATCCCCACATTATGATAACAAAAGTGAAAGGATGATAAAAACATGAAATTTTTAGCAGAAAACAAATCCGGACTAGAAACTGTTGTGCGTAATATTTTGGCAACATACAATAGTGAATTAGATGACATCTCATTACGATTTTCATCTATTATAGTTTGTGAGTTGAAGGAAAAGACAAATGATGAAAAAGATAGCAAACGTGGTACGAGCATAGACGATATTGCAGCATTGGTAGAATCAACTGTCCGTTTTCCATGTGAAATCAGCGACATAACTGGTGAGGGAAATAAACGGAAAATATCTATTGTACATGCTGCTGCTTGATGTTTGCAGAAAAACCAGAAGGACAGATTTTTCGATCTGTCCTTCTTTTTATATCTTGAATTCACTGCGCAAAATTTGCACACGATAAATTTCTGCCTGCCTCTCATCAATAATATCATGATTTACGCATTCAGCAATATATTCAAGTTTATTATCGAATGAATTATTTGTATACGCATCTTCGACTGATTCTGCAGCTTCTCTTTTTTGTTTTTCTAATTCTCTTTTCCACTCTTCTTTTAATTTCTTTAAAATACGACTGACTGCTGGATGGGTTAACTGTTTCTTAGTTGCCATACATGCAGTATAATAATCTTCATGTTTCTTAAATTTTGAATCACATACCATGCATTCTACCAGAAAAGCTTCTCCTCCATCTTCTACAGCAACCCTTGAATGTGCAATAGCTGCAACTGGTTTGTTTTTGTAGTAATAAACCTGACAGTCGAATTGTTTTCCTTTTTCTACCCATTTATTTGCAAATTTAAATTTAATTTGTGGGAATCGATCCATTTCTTCCATACCAAAAGAGGCACTCTCTAATTGGCGAAATTCAACTGCATCTTCATGAAGGAGTGTATAACGATTTAATCGCTTAAGAATAAATTTTCGTTCCATGGCATTAAGGCCTTTTCCAAGTGAAGGAATAAAAACCTTGTTGTAAAGTTCCATAGATAAATATTCTAATTCTTTATAAGCAATATTTAAAGCAATCGCTATTGCACCATCTTCTAGGTATGGAAACATTGTAAATTCAGTCTTTGCCTTTTCTTCTTCGACCTTTGCTTCTACAAATTCAGCATAGACCTCATCAACATAACCAAGCTCCAACATCTTTGCATTTTTTTCTAATAGTGCATTGCATTTGTTTATATATTGCTTCCCAGCTGAAATCAAAAATTTATGATTCATTTCCTTATCTTCTGGGACGCTATCCTTATATCTATTAGAGAGTTGCACAACTCTCTGACCAGCTTCTTCAAATGTCAATATACTCACCTCCTTTAATAGAAATTTGGTTTGAATATTTTAGTTATGTTTAGACTGCCGAAGAGTATCTTATCTACGATGTGACGGACGAGAACAAGTATGTAATTTTTTTCACCATCTGTCATATTAAGCATTGCTTGATACCTTTTTTCTAATTCAGCAATTTCATTCTCTAGTGCTTCTTTCATTTGTGGATTGTAATCTCCCGACTTCAGGTCAATGCGTAACTTTCGTAAGCAATCTTTACATCTTTCCGGATGAGTTCCGTGGCATTCAAGCATACCAAGCGCGATTTCCTCCTGTGCCTCTTCAAAATTACGAATAATTCTGACAGGTATAGATTTCTTTTTCTTGGTATAATTTGATGCTGAGTATAGACCCAATTTGTTTAACCCACTGATTAATTGTGGGCCAAAACCATATGCCGTAGCAAAGCTGTCAGCAAATTGTTCGCCTTTTTTTCCTCCGATGCCTGCTATATTTAAGCTCCATTTTAGAGGAAGAAAGGTTGTGGCATATGCGCTGTTTGCAAGAAATAAAAATAAAGATCTGGCAAAAGAACGAAAAAACCCACGATTCATCATTCTTTCGATCATCTTATCAAAGCGATCAATTTGTTTTTTCCTGTTTTCTTCATCTTTATATAGTTTATCTCCATCCGTCTTTAAAGCAGTATGAAAGTCTTCTTTTAAGATATTATTTGCCTCCACGGTATCTTCAATGGTTATTCCTGGTAAAATACCCATTAGTACTTCAGATATATAGCTTGTTATTTGATACTTGGAAAAATCAAAGTTGTGACCAATTTCATGAAGGAAAATAGCAGTTAACTCTTCACCGGTCATGCCAGAATATAGTGTATCTGGATAACCATAAACAGTTATAACGAACTTATGGTCTTTATCATAGAATCCACTTTTATCCGTTCTTTCGATAAATTTTTTATGAGAACCTGCAAGCACAATTCCGTAAAAATTAATTGTAAATGCATTAGCACCAGGATTTGGTATCCAATAGAAATAGAAACCTTTTAGCCCAAATAATTTTTGAAAACATTTTTCAATTTTTGCAGTTTCAGGTGCCTTATTTGGGTTGAACTTTTCTCTCGGTACTTTTTTTGCTCGTTCCATCAAAGAGTCAAACAGTCCAACTACTTCTAACAGTTCTGGTTGTCTTCCGTAATAAGCTTCGTTATAAACCTCTTCTTCAGAAGGTAATTTTGGAGCGAAGATCTCCATTTGCATAGCGTTAAAATCTCTCTCAACGAACATATTTCAAATACCTCCTAGAATGAACGGTAAAAATCACGCACCATGTCAATAGATTTTTTGTTTAATCCGACATAGATGTAACGGTCAGATTTTGGACTTACAATCATAGATTCGTGATCATCTGTGAAACCAATTACATTTGAACCGTCCATATCATAAGCTTCCATATAGGAGTTTACTTTACCATCTGATTCTGCTACATCATTGATAATCTCGCTTAACGGAATTGCATTGACCATACTGTTATCAGCGCTTTCAGAAAACGGAATACCGGCTGATTTTGCAACCGGAGAACTTTTTGCATCTGCACCACCAAATGCCGGGTAATCAACAAGATCATATGCAGCAATAACGGTTGTAATAATAAATGGCTTTCCTTTAATTAACTGCTGATAACCGATCGTTCTTGCAGAAAAAGAAGGAATCATACCCCGTACCATATCAGCAGCCATTCCTCGACCAGCTTCTGTCGCCGGCGTAGTTTGTATTGTTGCGTAAAGTTTTCCGTTTCTCGCATACGGGTTTACAACACAGTGTGATCGGTTTGGCCAAAAAATAGATGTAATCCTCTTTCTAGTGAGTTTTTCACCTTCTTTATGTGGCCAAGGATGATCTTGTTCCCCGAACCAACCATTATGTGCCATGCGATATTTGTTTTTTGGAGAAAAGACATTTTCCATGCAGTTATCTTCTAGATATCCCCTCCCATTCAACCCCATAATTCCAAATTCGTGAATACATGCAAGAAATTCCAACCACCAAATTTCCCCATCCTTTTGTTTTTTATATTCTATCGGTTCTGGATTTTCTGGAGAAGTTTGTTCACAAATATAAAATAACTCCTTATCATTAGGCATGTAAGCCACCTCATTTCTTTATATTTTTCATACCTTATGGCATTGTTTCATGGTGAGATATGCCTACATGTTAGAAAAATGAATTATATAATATCTGTGTGAATAAAAAGAAAGAGAGGAAAGTATATGGAAAATTTAAAATTTGAATTATCCGTAGGCTGTCGAGTCAGTAAAGAGTCCTTTATACAATATGGAAAGGATTATTCATTAGCGGTAAAGGCAGTTAAAACAACAAAAGATAGTGACGAGAAAGCCATATCGATGGAAATGACGCCACATCAAGCATTTCATGCCTATACAGGCTATGGTCATTTCAAATGCTTCGATTCTAATGGTAATAATTATTTGATTTCTCGTTACTTATCTGCGTTCCGCTGGTTCCTGCAAGAGATTGAATTGGAGAAGGGGAAGGTTGAAATGATCGGAATAAGATCAGTCACAACTAGAAGTATTGTGGCAATGATCGAGGCAATCAAAGAATATGTGGGTATTATGATTCAGGAATCTTATATCGAAGAAATATCCTGGGTTGAAAAGTACCTTGGTGCGTATCATAATGCTACAGAAGAATTTAATAAACACATACCGCAACCGGTTTCAGTTATAGTTGATCTACTGAGAACTAAATGTAATATAGAGCTGAAACACTCGTTAGAAGAAATCTGGAAATCAAAAGAGGATTTTGGAGTAAAGAGAAAGAAGATGGAGTATCTAATTGAGCGTTTTTGTTCAACTGTTGGGGAAAAAGATGTGGATAGAAGTGAAAATAAATCTTTATTCCGTTGCATATCAGACATGACGTTTCAAAAAATTTTTAAAGATTTCTTTAAAAATGAAGAACAACCAAAGATTTCTCCGACGGATACATCAGGTATTGAACATGCTGCATCAGAATTGAATCCTACAGATATCCCAATTTATCCACAAGAAGCAAAGAATTTTAAATATACTATTGATGAAAAAACGAGAGAATATGCATATGATGTTGGTGGGGAATTTTATCTTTTTCTCAGACGTTTGGAAAATGATAAGTATGAATTTGCCTTTTTGGATACTGAGAATTATGAAGAGGTTGAATCCGGTACTTACCAAAATGCAGGAGATAAAAATATCGATGGTATTATTAAGGATCTTCTTGGTACATGTTGTATTCCAGAAGAACTTGGGGTTTCACCTCTTGATTTTGAGGGCGTTAGCACAGCTGTTGCTCTGGTAGGATACAAATTCTGAATTTGGAGGTGGAGAAGTCGGTGAGAATCAGAGACCTGTTTCAAGAAAGAATCGAATCTCCGGATGACGAAAGATTGATGAAAGGGTTGGAAGAGAACGTTATATATGAACATATATCTGTAACTTACCTCAATGGATTTATTAATTATTGTAATATTCTTAGGGGATATATGATCCAGGTGTATTCAGATGATGATCAATGGGAAGTAATGTGTAAAAATATTGATAATCTTCCTGTAACTTTTCATACAAATATTTCTGATAGTGAGAATTTTGATTATGTTGTCATTCTAGCGGAGACTGAAAACTATTGGTACTTTTTTGATAATGACTGTGACGGTTCCTGTTGTAGTATAGGGATGCTTTCAAAAGATAAGTACCGATGCAAGAATTATCTTCTGGGGTGTTTAAAAGAGGAAGCGGAAAATATCTCAGAATATTTCGAGAACAGTTCAAAGTCTAAGCTTAAAGAACTGACATCCGCTCACTTTTCTGGGTGGATCACATTGTGATCAATGTATAAAAAAGGAAGGACGTAAATCCTTCCTTTTTTATACTTACTACTTTTTATGATTCGTTGATACAATATTTCAATGGACCAAAAAGAAAAAATAACAAGGAGGAAATTTAATGTTTGACAGAAGGAAGAAAAAAGAAAGTTATTCCGGAGTATTTAGTGTATAGGTACCTTGCCCTACATCACACCTGCAGATTTTTAAGAATGTCAGAAATGACACATTGGTGAGGAAATGTAGCTGGATGATGGAAGAAAAAACAAAAGAAATTCTGATGGATCAGATTAACAATTTCCAGATCACAAAACCTTTGTTATCCATCTATTCGATCTGCGATTCTTCAGGATGTTGGCACCGATTGAAAGGGGATGAGTACATAGATATGAATAAACTTGGCCGGTTTGTTGAAGAAATCGATCATAATTCTGACCTATCTACTGTTCCTGTTTCATTCACCTTTAAGATTATAAAAGGAAAACCAATAGGAGAATATCATATCAAAGGTCAATTTACCGGAAAAGTAGATTACGAGACAGGACGATTTCAGATTTCGTTTAATCCTGCAGAAGAGAATGAAATCGGTGTTTCTGGCTTACGTGTTTATATTCTCACACCTCATATCTCTAAAAGAGACTAGAATTCTCAATTTCCTCTAACAGCATTTTAAAATGCTAGAGAGGAGAAAACGATGGCAAGAATAAGTATTGAGACACTCTCATCTCTCCGCGATGATGAGAGTGTTTTAGTGGGTATACTATATGCGTATGTTATAAAAGATGGTGTTAAGAAAGGCATGGACACAGAGCCAATAAACCGAAAATCTTTTAAAGATTTCTTGGCAAAGGTGATTGCAGATTCCGATAGAGAACATCGTGGGTTAGGTGCACCTGTGATTTGGGGTTCTGATGTATTTGAATTTATAACTGGAGATCGTCATTGGTTCTGTAAAAAACTGAAACTGTGGCTTGGTAATTATACAGATGAGGATCCGGAAAATATATTGAGTGTTTACCGGTGTGTTAGAGTGATAAAACTTCTTATCATACAAACAATTGAAGATGGGAGACTTGGTAGGAGACTTCATGTAGAAGATATCTATAACCGTGCTGGTGAACTTAAGAATCTTCTGGCAAGAATAAAGGATAAGCAAATACGGACATCAATCAAAAATCGTGTCTCCAGTGAGATACAATATGCAGTCGATTCTATTGATAAAGAATTTCCACTAAATTCTGAGGTGGAAAATTTTATAAAAAGAAAAATAATTGAGTTAATAGAAGAAAGTGAGGAAAAATAAATGGGTAAAAAACACAAAAAACACGATTCGTTATTCAGTGTCAATATGACAATTAAGCCGGAAATGTCAGGTCCGAGAATGGGTACCGAGTATAAGATTGATTTGAAAAAGGCTGCGGAATACGGTTTGCGTATGGGTGCAATCAGCATGGCAGTCAATTTGGTTTCCCAGATAATTTCTAAAAATAATAAATAAACGAAGAAGGGTGGAAACCACCCTTCTTTTTTATCCATTGTTATTATTGGTAGAATTGTTCTGATCGTTATTTTGAGTATTCTGGTTATCCTGATTATTTTCGCTACCATTCTGATTTTCGTCGGTATTCTTATTATTCGATTTATTACCCTTGGAGAGAGATCCAATGATTATCATATAATCATTGCAACGATCCCTCGCAGCAATACGCATACCACGAATTGCACCAGTTATGCAGCGTTTAACAACTGCGATATTTTCCGAAGTACGGTCATTATCGCCATTACCGCTTTTATTTTTGAACATATCTAAAACATCAAGATCTTTTTTTGCATTCTGTAAATCAGAAATGATACTATTGTAATAGTGTTCGCAGAAACGGATCATTTTCGGAACCTGCTTACCCAAGTCCCCATTAGCGACGGTAACGTTATTCATAGGTTTTGAACCCGTTTTCATTGCCTGTACAATTCTTGCTTCCAGATTATCTCCCTTCACTTTATCGATATTGATTGATGCAAGAATTCTATTAATAATCTGCTCCTCTGACATTGTTTTTAAAGAATTATCATCAAGACTCTTAGCAGCATCAAAAATCTTCTTTAAAGTTCCGGCGTAATCAGTATTTCCACGGTATGGTAAGAGATTTACCGATGTATTCGAATAATTTCTTGACAGAAGATATTCCTTATTTTCGGAGATAAACTTTAAGTTCTTTTTCTTTGAACCTTTCTCCATAAAAGCCGTTATATTCTCAATTAATTTATCCAGAAGATTCCTGGCAGTTTGAGCAATGTCCATTTTTCCTTTTTTTTCATTGCTGGTAGTTGGTTTGTTTTCATTGCTCTGGTTTTTATCGCTCTTCTTATCGTTATTTTGATTCTGGTTTTGGTTATTATCCCCGTTATTCTGATTATTGGAACCATCTTGTACTTGTGGTTTTGGAGGATTATCACCAGAAGAATTTTTGTTATCTTGATTGGTGTTGTCATCTGCTTCATGAAAAGCTTGTATTTTTCTGGTGAGAATAGCAGAAAGTATATCTTCGTAATTCGCAGATTCGGTTGTTTCTTCATCATTAAAGTCGAACCTGCAAGATTGATAACTGTCACCTTCGAAATCAATACCAAAATCATTAGTATTCTCTCTCGAACGCATACCTTCTGTTAATTTTCTTAATCGAACCCCAAACGCCTTACCAAATGCTTTTTGCGCTTGTATGATTTTTCTATCCAACTCTTTCAAAAATTCACATACTTCAGAATGGTAGAATTCCCCAAGATGTTCCATATTCGTACGCATATTGAATCTGGAACTAATAAAAGCAATACCCTCTCGGAGAGAATCAAAGTTATCTGCAATTTCCTGGATATTTTTTTTAAATCCAAGAAGATCCGATATAATTACTTCAGAAATGTATGAAGATGAATTAAACCCACTCATATCTAAGATTGGTTCTACAGATAAAAGGGATTCGATATCATCATCTGATAGGCCAGTTTCTTTTTTTACTTCTTCTACTGATGTATCCCCAGAACAAAAAGATTTTATCGACTTCTGTAACCGCCTCTTCAATTCGGAAAGTTTTGATATGATATCTTTATATAAATCAGTCATTGCTTCATCTTCAGTCATATCCTGCAATAATTCATTTGAATAACCTACATTTTTTATCTTTGTGATAAAATTATCGGCAATTCCGATTAAAGATGCTGTATGGCCTCTGAATAAAAATTCTTCCTCTTCAGCGGATTCCAAGCCAATTTGCTCTGGTGTTGGTGTGCCTGTGGTATTCCAATCGTATGATTTAAAGAACTCTGTAACACTTCTAAGATTTCTGGAGTATACTGTAAAAATAGTAAGAATAGCAGCAGCTGCGAAGTTTGTAACATCTGCAAAGATGTTATAAGCCTGCACTGCAATCGTGACAGCACCCAACTGTTGTGGTTGTTCCTGTTTACCGGCCCACATGAATAGTGAATCAATGATATCACAGAATTTTTCATTCATATCACTAACCATTTTAGAGTACCCTTTGGCAATTTTCGAAAAACTTGCATACTTAAATTTTCTACCAGCACGATCTAAATCTGTATTGTTTGCATCTTTTCCCAAACGATATTTGTACTCTTTCAGAGAATTCAACAAAGAAGAGTCTTTATCCGCAAGATTGGAAGAGTATGAGTGGATAGACTCAAGAATCTTTTTGTTCTCAAATATGCGGCTGTTGTAAAGATCACAAACTTTCTCTTTTAGACGCATTTTTCTTGCACCGTCTAATTCATCTAAAATATCCTGGACCTTTGTTCCTTTGATATACGATTCACATTGCTTTTGTACAAAAGCAATGTAATCATATAAGAATCCTGTACGAACTTCAGAGAATTGAGATGTGAAGGTTATGATTTTCTTTCCACAATTTCTTTTATCTTTTTCACTAATCTTTTCCAGTTTTTCAATTGCATTATTTAACTCATCTTCCCTGCTTTCTAATGCTGAAGCTGTATTCTTTAGCATTGTAGAGATCCCGTCTGTGAGTGTTGGACTATTAATTGCATCGCTGATACGTCCCATCTCAGCTTTCCCAACCTCTACTGATTCAAAAAAAGAACTGATACCATTGTCGTAATTAATCTGTGTTCTTCTTGATTGATCAAGAAAAGAGGGTAAATTTAATTCCTCTAAATACATTTATGGACGACCTCCTCTCGGATTGTTACCGCCTCTTCCACCTCTAGGGTTATGAGATGTATAATCTACATGTGCTTGCCGCATCGCTTCTTGCGTTGATGATCTTGTGCTATTGAGTGCCCTAATTCTTCTGCTGTTTTCATTTTGTAATCCATGCATCAGTTGCTGGGTAGTTGTTAGATTACTGGTACTACCAGTACCGGTTAACCTGTTTGCTAAGCCATCAAAACCTCTGGCTATTTTTAACATTAATTTTGTTCTTTTTCGCAGATTTGCTGTAGCACGTTTTTCTATTTCAGCAAACACCTCAGCTTTTAAAGCAAACAAATGCTGTGGAAAATGTTCTGCGGGAGTTATACGATTCTGCATTTCTCTAATCGCATGATTTTCTTTCTCCATCCTCTCAATTATTGTCGTACACTTATCGATAGTTGCCTGATGATCCCTCTGGAAGCTATTTGCCTTATAGTTTCTATAACTAATATAAAAGGTACCTGCAGCAGTTACAATACCAAGTGCTTTGGCAACTGTACTAATCGTATTGGCGTTTTTATCTAGTTTATCTTTCGCTTTCTGTATTTTTGCTCGGATACTCTTAGGGTCAACAGTTCGTTTATCAATTTCATCCATAATACCTTCCATATTACGGAAGAAATCATTTAAATCTTTAAAGCTGTTTAGATCTAAATCTCCTTTATTGATTGCAACTTTCAGTTTATCTACAGCTTTTGGATCTCGCTTTTCGATTAAAGCCAGCTTTTTATCGGTATCTTTATTTACCCAAGATTTTGATTTGATAAACTGAATAGAATCTTTTACCGTGTCTTTCAATTTCTCGATGATCGTGAGTATCAGTTCCCCGACTTTACGTACAGCATCACCGACTGATTCTTCAAAATATTCTTCTTTTTCTTCTGTCAAAGCACCGAACATTTTAAGATCACGAATTTGTGTCTCTGCGGCTGCGCATTCCCCGTAGTATTCATCAATTATCATTTTTCGTTGATGAAAACAACGCTCCACTACTTCATCAATATCCATAGCGTGTATATAGTCAATATCGATCATAATAATCTCCTTTCCTTATGTTTTTAAAACCTTTAATAGCTTGTTTTTTGATAAGATATACAATTTTTAAGCAATTTTCTATGTCCTTGGGATAAAGAATCGTGTTGCGAGTTTCCAAAATGATATAATATTTAGGTGAAGAAAAGAAAAATAATATGGTAGCCTACTACCAAGTGTAGGAGAAGGAGAATAACATGAAACAGAATATGAAAGTAAGATTTGAGTTTATAGGCCGCGGGAAAAAGTTACGTCAGTTGGCAAGTGAGGTAGCAGATCTGAAGGTGCAAAATCAGACTTTGCAACTTATCACAGCTGGAGCTATTGGTGTTTCATTGATAAGCACTGGACTTGGGGTTAGGAATAGCTCAAAGATCAACAGAACAAGAAGAGATTTCGAAGCCACCATCAACGATGTATCAGAGAGATTCAGCGCCAATGAGAACGATATTGCTGATATTAATCGCCAGCTCCAAGCCTTTGGGTTGGGGATGGCGCAAGGTCAGCAGCAGAATCAGAATCCATCAGGTCAGCAGCAGAATCAGAATCCATCA